>OCTV010000865.1_pt1 | contig 11467 bp, 5 predicted proteins | sample 1539101 | NCBI WGS metagenome assembly OCTV01 (sample SAMEA3991422, study PRJEB22521) | metagenome | biome: anthropogenic terrestrial biome; feature: sewage plant; material: sludge | place: Sweden | collected 2012-09-26 | reverse complement strand
GAAATCCTCTTGCTAACTCGCTCCGCTCAGACACACGCCGAGAATTCGTTGCTGAGATTGCGTAACAATCTCAGACTCATTAAGATTTCGAAAATCTTACAAATTCTTAACGCTAAGCTGTGGAATGTCGCATCAAACAACCGCAAGGACCGCACCTAGCGGATTAGATAATCGCATGGGCTGCGGTACGCAGCCCATAGAAAATCGCAATTCTATTGCGTAAAAAAGAAAGGTTCACCCCTTTAGGGGCGAAAGCTTCGTGAACCTTACCAAAACTCTGAGCTTGTCTCAGCTAAGTCCCCTCTAGCGCCTAGAGGGGATTTAGGGGTGTTCGACAGCCCTCCATTGGAGGGCCTTGGGTGGGGAAAAAGTCAAGAGGGGCCTTGGGGTGATGTGAAAAGAATTCCATTGGAGGCCTTGGGTGAGAAAAGAAACAGGAGTCTTAGGTGGAAAAAAAGAAAATAGAAAACAGAAGTCTTGAGTGAAAAAGAAAAAAGAGTGAAAAAGAAAAAGGAGTCAGAAAGCAAAAAGTAGAAAAGAATTCCCAAAAAAGAATTTTCCAAAAAAAATAAAACAATGACACAAGAAAACAATTATAAAAAGCAATATCCAGACATCATGTCTGGAAAAAGAATCCTCTACATTCATGGATTCTGTTCATCCGGCCAATCCGGCACAGTAACAAAACTCAAAGAATTCTTACCGTCGGCAGAATTCATTGCCCCCGACCTCCCATTGCATCCGCAGGAAGCGATAGACCTGTTGCACAAAACCTGTGAAGAAGAGCATCCCGACCTGATTATCGGCACCTCTATGGGCGGCATGTACGCCGAAATGCTCTACGGTTACGACCGCATCCTCGTCAATCCGGCCTTCCAGATGGGCGACACCATCCTTAAGAACAATATGCTCGGCAAGAATACCATTCTCAATCCCCGTCAAGACGGCATACAAGAATTTATCATGACGAAAGCCCTGATGGAAGAATACAAAGACATCACCCAACAGTGCTTTAAAGGTGTAAACGAAGAAGAAAGAAGGAATCATGTTTATGGACTTTTCGGCGATGCCGACCCCACCGTACATACCTTCGACCTATTCTGCGAACATTATCTCAACGCCATCCATTTCCACGGTGAGCACCGTATGAACGACGACATACTCTATCATTCGGTGATACCCGTCATCAGATGGATAGATGACAGACAGAACGGAAAAGAAAGAAGTATCATCTATATCAGTATCGATGCCTTGCGCGCCGATGACGGACGGGCGAAAGCCAGTGCCCAGAAAGCATACCGTTATCTGTTGGAAAACTACGACATGTACATCGTAGCCTCAGCACCTACCAACGACCATCAATATGCCGAAAGTGCACACCGTTGGGTAGAAGAATATATCAATGTTCCCGGTTACAACCGTCTGATTATGACCAATCATAAGAATCTGCTGTATGGCGATTACCTGATTGATCCCAACAAGACCGAAGGGGCGGACGGATTCATGGGTACACAGTTACAGTTCGGCGAAGACCCTTTCAAGACATGGGACGACACCATCGAATACTTCAGTCGACTGGGTGGACAATAACGGGACGGTTCAGTCTTGGTGGGCAATAATCGAATCGCGGCATTCCTCCATCAACCATTTCGGAGTGGAAGTGGCACCGCATATTCCTATCGTCTTCACACCTTTCAGCCAATTGAAGTCGATTTCGTCGGCACTTTCCACCAGATGAGTGTTCGGGTTTACCCGCAGACTCTCGTGATAAAGCACCTTGCCGTTACTGCTCTTCCTTCCGCAGACAAACAGAATCATATCATGTTTGGCGGCGAAGGCACTGATGTTCGGCATCCGGTTGGCCACCTGTCGGCAGATGGTATCAAAACTCTTGAATGAAGCGTCGGCTGATATATGCGACTGTATATAATCGATGATGTGATGGAACTCATCCAGCGACTTCGTCGTCTGTGAATAAAGGTAGATATCACGGTCGAAATTCAACTTCTTCACATCGTCGAAGGTCTCTATCACAATGGCATGACTGGCTGTCTGTCCTACCAGACCGAGCACCTCTGCGTGACCGTTCTTGCCGAATATCACGATCTGGGCATCGGGGTTGGTGTCAAACTGCCGTTTGATGCGCCGCTGCAACTGCAGTACGACCGGGCACGTGGCATCTATAATCTCTATATCGTTCTCCTCGGCAGTCTTATATGTCTCAGGCGGTTCACCGTGCGCACGGAGCAACACCTTGACGCCGTGCAACTGTTTCAGATCTTCATGATTGATCGTGATCAGTCCCATCTTGCGCAACCGTTCACATTCCATACTGTTGTGCACGATGTCGCCCAGACAGTAGAGCGTCTTACCGTCCGCCAGTTCCTCTTCAGCCTTCTTGATCGCCGTCGTCACACCGAAACAGAAACCACTGCCGTTGTCTATTTCTATCTGAATCATTGTTTTAATCTGTCGAAATAAGTTTCAAGCAAATCGTTTGCCGCCATGAAAGATGTCTTTTCGCCACCCAGCACGGCATTCTCGGCTGCCTTCAACCGCTGTTGCACCACCTCATTATTATAGAAACTGGAACGGAGGTGCTCGTTGATACTCTCGTACATCCAGTATTTACTCTGTTCATTACGGCGAAACTCGAAGTAGCCCGTACCTTTCACATAGTCCACATATTCGTATATCATATCCCATATCTCCTTGATACCCTTGGCATAAAAGCCCGAATAGCAGAGCACCTTCGGTTCCCATCCGCTTTCCGACTTCGGAAAGAAATGGAGCGCATTGCGGAAGTTGGTCGCAGCTATCTGACATTTGTCCACATTACTGCCGTCGCACTTGTTGATCACGATACCGTCGCTTATCTCCATGATGCCGCGCTTGATACCCTGCAGTTCATCACCTGTGCCGGCCAACTGTATCAGCAGGAAGAAGTCGACCATCGAATGGCAGGCTGTCTCACTCTGTCCCACGCCCACCGTCTCGACGAATATCTTATCGAAACCCGCCGCCTCGCACAGGATGATCGTCTCGCGTGTCTTTCGAGCCACACCGCCCAATGAACCGGCGGTAGGACTAGGGCGTATGAACGAGTCGGGATGCTGCGCCAGTTTTTCCATGCGCGTCTTATCACCCAGTATACTCCCTTTGGTACGTTCCGAACTAGGGTCGATAGCCAGCACCGCCAGTTTACCGCCATGCTCCTTGAGTACATGAATGCCGAATTCGTCTATCGACGTACTCTTGCCCGCACCCGGCACACCACTGATGCCCACACGTATCGAATTGCCGCTATAAGGCAGACATTTCTCTATCACCTCCTGCGCCTTACTCTGATGATCAGGGTTGACACTCTCCACCAGCGTCACCGCCTGACTGAGTATCGTGACATCACCTTTCCGGATGCCCTCCACCATCTCAGCCGCCGACAGGTCACGATGACGAAACCGTCCACGCTTCAGGTACGGATTGATGATAGACGGTTGCTCCACACCACTGTTTACCTGCAAACCCTTATATTCCTCACTATTTTCAGGATGTTCCATCTTTACTATTTCACTTTAATATTTATTACCACCTTACCGTTCGAAGGATCATTGGTTATCATCAGCACACGCGGACTGCGCTTGTCGGTCATCATCTGTTGTCTGTGGGCGGTCACCTTCAGTTTGGTCGTTTCACCCGGGTCCAACTGACGTTTGCCCAGTGTCACATCCAGACCGTTGGTAAACATCTGCAGCGATGATATGTTCAGTCGACTCTTACCGGCATTGGATATATCTATCGAACCGTTCAGTTTGTCTTTGCCACCGAAACTGCCCAAATCGAGTGTTGTGGCAGACAGTCGCATCACAGGAGCCACAGCCCGCTGTCCCTTGGTCATACTCTTGAAGTCGGGCAACAGTACCGCCGACACATTGATCAACGTTGAGTCGCTGACCTTATCACCGGGATAACGCGCCATGTACAGAGCAGTCTGCGTAAGTCCATAGTCGCGCAACAGTTTGGAGTCGAGACTCAGCAGAACCACGCCCGACTGATTAGGAGCTATCTCCACAGGTATCGCCTCAGCCTTCAGATAAGCAGGCAGATGCATCACGGTGGGTTTATATTTGGCATGACCGGTATTCACAATCTGAATCTGCTGGATAGGTCGGTCGCCACGGTTCACATTATCAAACTCGATATTGTTTCTGTCCAGTCGGAACGGTCCCATGTCTACAGGGAAAGTACTGGAATAGTCGTGTATCTCGGTTACCACCTCACCCGTCATCTTCAGATACACCGGTTGGCGGGATGCATTACTGTACACTGCCACTTCCTTTTCGAAATGTCCCAGCGTTTCGGCGTTGTAAACGGCGGATATCGTAAACCGGTCGTTGCCCGACACCCCGTCTTTCGGGTAATCCACGGTCGTACAACCGCAACTGGTCTCCACATTACTTATCTTCAGATGTCGCGAACTCTTGTTACGGAGTTCAAACTGTGCCGTCACGGGATGTTGGTAAAGCACTTTTCCACAGTTTACCTCACCCTTTGTCACGATCATTCGTTGTGCCGATACCGCCCCCGTCATCGACAGGGCAGTTAATAATATCATTATCTTTTTCATATTCTGTTTGTTATCGTCATATCTGTTAATTCTTAATCGTCATTTTCATTCCTTTCACCGTTGCCTTGTATTCAGGAGAGTAAGCACACTGCACGGTACAGGTGCCTGTGGTATATTCCCCGCTGCGGTCGATGTAATATTCGGTTTCTATCGTATGTGTACCTTTTCTCATACAGTCGAAATAATAATTGGTAGTGCAGTCTTTCGGGGCGCAATAATATCCCCAGTGGTAACCGCTCAACTGATTGACGGGTTCCATACAGGCCGCACGCCGGTCGGATACCTGCACGAAATCATAGTCACGTTCCGCCTTGATGGTGATACGGACCTTGATTTTGTCGCCCACCTTCATACTGTTGCCGATGATCTCCCGTTTAACGGATATGCCGCTCGCCGTGTTCTCCACATCGGTCGACTTCTGCATAAACTGGGCATAGACGGCTCCCCATGAAGTGCCTGTCGATGTCTTCTGTGCTGAGAAGGTATGCATGTCGTCGCCTGTCTCGGCTACTTTGACATATCCCAGCCCAGCTGTCTCTTTCGGGGTATCCATCCGCTTGCCGTTCAGGGTAAGCACTGTCTTTTCCTGTGCAGCGAGCACAGACATATTACCTTTCAGGAAAGCATACACCGCATTCACACTGTTGACCGGGGTATCCCAGCACTGGGTACGTTTCTCCTGCAACAGCCAGCGCTGCATCTCTTCTATTGTCTGCACGTCATTCGGCGTTACGCATTTCAGCGCCTCTATCGCAGCCACCTCGGTCGGTATACGGTAGTCGCACCAACTGTATCCCGCTTTCGGCGCATCGTAGTATCTGCCCATCTCTTCGGTATATACAGTGTATTCCTTCAGACTCTGCACATATTCGCGCGACTTAGCCGCCTTACCGTTCTTGGCAAGTATGATAGCAGTCATCGCCTTATCGTAAAGACTCTGTCCGCGTGTCATCTTCTGCAGGATATTCAACAGATAATCATTGGCGCCCTTCACTTGGGCGGGCAACTGTCTGCCGTCGAGCGCGCAGGTATACAGGAAATCAAGTTCGGTACCACCTACATAGTTTTGTACATGACCTTTCTTCTCATCCTTTTTCATCTCCTCCACGACCTTCACGACCTGTCTGCCCATATATCCGAAGGCTTTGTCGAGCATATTTGCCGTCGCCTCCTGTTTACCTGTCATCGTATTCAGGCGCACCAGTGTCTTCATCACGTCGCCGGTCATATATACACTGCCTTCCATACCCGGCCACCAGCTCCACGAACCGTCGGGGTTCTGCAACTTCCGCAGTTTACCGGCAGCCGTCTCTATGCGGTACTGCATCGCGGATTCGTCGAAGAACGTGGACAACAGTTGTTTCTGACTTGTCTCCTGATTTGCATCAGCCACCCATGGTGTTTCGTTGAGCACGAGATCCTTCAGCTCCTGGTTCTTCTGCAGACTACTCATCATACTGTTTTCGTCGCCTTTCTCCTGCTTCCACATTTCGACAGCCGACTTGATCTTAGGCGACTGCGCCATGATCATCCGTCCTATCGTGTTGGTATAATAAGCCGTAGACAGTCCGATGGCGGATTCGTCGCCGGTCGGTACGATCGATGGCAATGTCTGTATCATCAACCATGCCGGATTGTTGGTATATTCCACGGTCAACCTGTTCTTCTTGTCCTTGACAGGGAACAGTCGGGTAAGGTCGACAGTCTTCGTGCCCGGTCCGTTCTGTGTAAAAGGCACCGTCCTGGTCACCATCTCCTTGTCAGGAAGTATCGGCAGATAATGCTGTTCACCGTCACTGAATCCCTTGCCGTCGGCAGTGATGCGGCATATATAGATGTCAGCATTCCGCAGTGCGGATGCCGGCAGGTCGAAATTGACGCCCGCTGTCTGTTCCGTCTCCACGCTGAATGTTTTGCTCTGCGTATAAACCACCTTTTCCGACGCAGGATCTATCAGTTGTATCCTGGCCGTTCCGTCCACTTTATTTTCGGATGTATTGAATATCTTCGTACCCACCGAAGCCATATCCCCTTCGCGTACGAAGCGCGGCATGTTCGGTTGTACCATCACGGTCTTCTTGGCCACCGCCTCGTCGGTCAGCATACCATAGTTCATCTGTGTATCGTGTGCCAGCGCCATCAACCGCCATGTGGTGATGCTTTCGGGCAGGGTAAACCTGATCGATACGTTGCCGCTGCCGTCAGACAACAGTGCGGGATAGAAGAAAGCCGTCTCGTTGAAGTTTTCGCGCACCTGTCCGGTCGCCGTCTGCTTGTTTTCCTCAGTTTCCGCTTTCGGTTCAGCTGTCTCACTTACCGCGCCGGCAATCGTTCGTGGCGCAGCAGCAGCCACATTAGCCGTCTTGGCCATCGCCATCACCGCCATATCACCGTCTGCCATCGACTCTAACCGTGCCATAGCCCGTGTTCCCATAAATCTGTTCGGGAACATTCCTCCATAACCGGTCTGCATATCAAAGTAAGAATCATCGAACTTACTGAAAGCGAGGTCTTTCACCGTGAGATATTTCATCGCCGCCGAACCGTCCAGACTGTTACTGCCTACCTGTCCGCATCTCCAACCGCCGCTTGGCAGGTTCTGATACAGACGGGGGTCGAACGACCATGTATGTTTTGTGATCTGGTCGAGCGACTTATCATACATCACCGCCATCAGTTGAGCACTCGCCGCCTTTCCGTCAGATCGGGCGATATGCAGGGTCCACTCCTCTTTCTGTCCGGGAACCAGACGGTCGCGGAACGTGGTCCATTTCAGCATCAACCGTTTGTCAGGCATCGGCCGCTGTATCGTGGTGGAATGTTCATACAAGCGTCCGTCCTTCACCCAGGCATAGTTGATGAGCAGTCCGGTACCATACTCCTCCTTATATTTATACGCATGCGTACTGATGGCATTGCTCTGGTCCATCACACCGTCGTCGATGACCCGTCTGCCGGCTATCACCGAATACATGATATGCACGCTGTCTGCCGACGAACCCACCTGTACATATACCGGTCGGCCGTCTCTGTCGAACGAAGTCGCCGTCTGGTAGAACCAGTTGTCGGTCTTCACGCAGGGCCGGGTGTCGGACATACCGAACACGATAAACTTCTTGTCGAGTGTATCGTTCTCGCAGACGGCGAGCAACCGATGTTCGCCCGATGCGAGCATGGCGGCATTCAGTTTGAGAGGGGTAGCCTGATTGGTCTTCGCCATGTATCTGGTCTTGAAGTTGTCTATATAATAAGTTACATCACCGTCTATATCGATGCCCGCCTGATTCTTGTATACGAATGTGACCGACCTCAGACTGTCGCGCTCTATCTTACCCGGTATATCACACCCGAAGGCGGCAGGTCTGCTGCCGAGCGGCACACTCATCTCGCCGCTGTGCGACTCGCCACCTACATCCGTCACCGTCGCCTCGGCGGTAAAATTGTAGAAGCGGGCTATCGGATATCTCGTTTTCACGCCTTCCCCGACACCATCGGGCAATACCATCGGTATCTCTATCCTGAAAGCACCCTTGTCGTCGGTAACGGCGGTACCCTCGTTCATCGTGTCTTCGCCACGACCGTCGCCGTATCGCCACCACCACAAAGCCTGTCGGCGCGATACCTTATACGTCACCTTGGCACCCTGCACCGGTATGCCCGCATACGATTTGGCATAAGCCGTGACCACCAGTGTGTCACCGTTCTGATATTTTGTGTTGACCTTCGGGAATATGATTTCGAATGTAGGACGTTTGTATTCCTCCACCCTGAAACCGACACTGCCTCTGCTGCCGAAGTCGCACTGCACGGAATATCTGCCGGTCAGTCCCGTCTGCGGAAGCGTGAAATCGGTGGAAGCCGTACCGTACTCGTCGGTCGTCACGCTCTTCTCCCCTACCACCTTATAGTTGGCATCGCGGAGCGTCAGTTTGATACCGATGCCCTTCTCCGCCTGTGTCTCTATACCTTTCTTATTATTGAACACCACAGCCGCCACGTGCACCGTCTGTCCGGGACGGTATATGCTGCGGTCGGTATACAGATTCACATAGTCGGCATCAGTGCGGACATCGTAATAATTGAAGCCGCCCCATATACTGGTTTCAGGATAATACTTGTCATTGTCGGTATATACGAATATGTTACTGTTCTGTTCCTGTCTCTGGTTATAGGTATAGACCACCTCGCCCTTTTTATCGCAGGTAAGGTCTACCACCTTGTCTTTCTGTCCGTACATACCGCCGAACGTAAGTCGTATTCGGGCACCCTCTATCGGTTGACCGCTTGTAGCGCTGACGGCGACAAAGCGCAGGCGGTTGCCCGGCAGTTCCTCGCGCACCACAAACATATCACTGACATAATACAGGCATCTCTGTGTCCCGATGCTTCTGTTATCCGTATTGACCTCCACCAGATAAGCACCTACGGGCAGACCGCCTATCACCATCGAGTCGGTCAGTATCTTATAGGCGGGTTGCCCCGTATACCGTTTGGTCTGAGAGATGATATTCGGTTCCGCCACCATTTTCTTTATATTCGCATAGTCGGCGTCATCGTTCATATTGAGGTGGTTGTCCGCATTGATCACCAGTCGGCTCACCGTCATGGTGATCTCGTTGATATTCCGGATACGGTCTAATCTCACCACCCTCTGACTGTTGGGCAGCGACACCATCTGACCGAGAGAAGCGCCGAACATCGGTTGGGTAAGTTCCTTCTCGGCATTACGCAGTTCGTTCATCCGGGGCCATCCGCCCCATCTTTCCAGAGCCTTATGTATATAGTTGATCTTATCCTCCGCTGTCACATCATCACAACCACTCATATAGTTGTAGCGCTCGATAGCCAGTTCACCGCAAGCACTGAGGTCGCCGTAAATACTGATCAGCGAATCGAGCGTCACGGCATAAGTCGACTTATCCAGTCGCGCCTTACGTCGCTTGTCCCCACCACGCGCCATCTCGAGAGCCGTCATCATGGCAGCTGTCCGGTTGCCCTTCTTCACATAGTAATCATGGGCGGTACGGAAGTCGCCTGCCTCATAGCACAGTATACTGAGCAGGTCGTTATCGAATATTCTGCTGTCGTAACCCACGTTTACCAACGGCACATATTCCGCATCCTTATGGACTGCCAGAAGAGCGGGATTGGCTATCGACTTCATGAAATAGTCACGGCTCACCTTCGCATGGTCCGCGCCGAGGTCACGGTTGTCCTTGTATATCCTGCCCAGTACCGACTGATATACGGCAGCCAGTACCTTGTTGGTCTTCTCCGCCTGCTGCTCCTGACCTATCAGTACGCCCACCACCGACTGCAGCGAGTCGGGCGACACAGATATCTGCACACCTGCGTTTTTCAGTTCCGCGCATAGCAGTTGACCATATTTATGTTCCGTCTTAGCCTGTGCGATAATCATTTTCAGCACCGACATTTCCGATTGAGGAAGATCTTTGCTTTCAGCATCGTTCACCTGTTTCCAGAGCGAAGTATAATTATCCGCGGTCACAGAAGGTATCACTACCAAAAACAACAACAAAGTAAGAAGCAGTTTTTTCATATCCATTATTTTTAATTCATTGCAAATATACACATTTATCATGTATAAACCTCAAAAATCAAGAATATTGCACATAAAAGGATTAAAAAAAGCCTCCTGCTTTCACAAGCAGGAGACTCTATAAGTGTTACTTTGAGTTTATTATCACTTTACAATCTTGTTTACGTCTTTATTTGTCAATACCTTCGTATATTGTAAAAGACATCGCCCTCATAATGTATCCACATTTGAGAAACGATTACTTTTTGTCTAAAAATTAAGAACCTTCACATTAAACTAATTAAGTAACATCTCTCGTAAATATTAAAAACTCAATTTTAAATCTTTTATTAACTCTAAACCATTTAACCAACTAAAATTATTTCATTAACCAAACTAAACCAAAACTCATCGTAACTACTATTAATCTATCTAATCTAAATAACTAAAATCTCTCGTATCTTATATATTTAACTTTTGTATCTCGTCCACATTGCAAATATAGGTAAGTTTTTTTCAAGTTGTATCAAACCGACCTGTTATTTAACTTTTATTACGTAAATAATTAATTATAGCCTATATTTTCACTTTCGTTAGCTTTTAAATGGCTGCATTTAACCTTAAAAGTCCGTTTTTAGATATTTCCAGATTAAATGTGTTTTGTACACAATTAATACTTTGTAATTATTTTTCGAAGCCAAAATAAATATTATTTACAAAGTAGTAAACTTTGCCGTTGTAATATGATAATTATAGTTAATAATATTAAATTGTGTCCCTACACACAGTTTTCCAACAGAAAACAACGGAAAATCAGGCTCAAATACACAAAAATCACTCACCTCGATTTGAGCACCGGATGTACAAGATTACATCTTTTCTCCAGAAGATGATCTTGCGACTTCTGGTCGAAAGAAGATTCACCTTATTATATATAGCACTAAAAGTAAGGGCTGGAACATGGCCATTTAGCATAAAAAGGTAAAAAAGGATAGAAAAACCGCAATAATGAGTTGTTTTCAGGAGCGGTTTTGTCCGAAAATGAATATTTATTTACAGAATAAGTGCTATTATTCTTTATTTTGCTAAATATCAGTTAATATCAGTTAAATAAAGGTGTGCCCGATAACAACGTACCCATAAATTATATATCTTTGCATCGTGATTCGGAAATCAGAGGAGCCGACACCACATCAAAGTAACAAAAAGATATATTTAACTCTAAACCATTTAATGTAGAAATGAGAAAGAATTTACTATTATTAATTATGTTTTGCCTGATAGCTACTATCGGGGCAAAAGCG
>OCTV010000863.1_pt1 | contig 11483 bp, 13 predicted proteins | sample 1539101 | NCBI WGS metagenome assembly OCTV01 (sample SAMEA3991422, study PRJEB22521) | metagenome | biome: anthropogenic terrestrial biome; feature: sewage plant; material: sludge | place: Sweden | collected 2012-09-26 | reverse complement strand
ATCAGATAGCCGGCGAATCCGAATATTTTATACATTTGTGACATGAGTGGAGATATTACGGTGGCCATCACTGGCATTGAAGGGTATGTACCTGATGATATATTGACCAATAAAGACCTCGAAACCCTGGTAGACACCAATGATGCCTGGATCATGGAGCGGGTAGGTATCCGCGAAAGAAGGATCCTGAAAGACCCGGACAAGGCTGCTGCATTTATGGGAGCCGAAGCGGTAAAAGGTTTGCTCAAAAAAACCAATACCAATCCTGATGATGTGGAGTTATTGATTTGCGCGACCGTGACCGGAGATTATGTAGTCCCGGATACGGCCAATCAAATCTGTAAGCTGAGTGGGATCAACCATGCCTATGGATTTGACCTCAATGCCGCTTGCTCAGGATTTTTGTTTGCTTTGGCTACCGGTACACAGTTTGTCAAATCAGGCATGCATCGCAAAGTAATCGTGGTGGGCAGTGATAAAATGTCTACCATCACCGATTATACCGACCGATCCACCTGTATTTTGTTTGGAGATGGCGCCGGAGCCGTATTGCTGGAGCCTTCGCTCAATGATTTTGGGATCGAGGAGATATCCCTCCATGGTGATGCAGGAGGCAAAGATATGTTGCGTATAAAGTCAGGCGGCTCACTGCGACCACCTTCTATCGAAACGGTGACCAATAAAGAACATTATGTGTGGCAGGATGGTAAAGTGGTATTCAAAGCTGCGGTCAAAGGCATGGCGGAGGCAGTGAAGGAAGTGATCAGCAAAGCCGGGCATCAGTCTGCAGATATCGATTGGATAGTTCCTCACCAGGCAAATCAGCGTATCATCAAAGCAGTGGCAGAGATGTTGGATTTTCCCCTGGAAAAAGTCATGATCAATATTCACAAATACGGCAATACGACCGCCGCTACTATCCCATTATGTCTGTGGGAGTATGAATCGCATTTCAAAGAAGGGGATAAACTTGTGCTCACTGCTTTTGGAGGGGGATACACCTGGGGAGCCATCCTTTTGACCTGGGCTTATGATGGTAAAAAGCAATAAAAAAAACCTGTTTTACTGTTCGAATCAGGTGTAAGTATTTGTAAGTTAATACTTTATTCAATTTATTACCTTAAAGGCTTATTCCACCAGCTAATTGAATAATTACCAATCATATTCTTATCTTTGCGGCCGCTAAAAGATAAAAAAATATGGCTTTTACTACAGAAATTAGAAATGGTATGTGTCTCAATCACAACAATGATTTGTGGTCTGTGATCGAGTTTCAACATGTCAAAAGTGCCCGTAGTGCTGCTTTTGTGCGAACCAAGCTCAAAAGTATGACTACCGGTAAGACTATTGAATATTCCTTTTCAGCAGGAACCAAATATGACGAAGTGCGGATGGAGCGACGCAAATACCAGTTTCTTTACAAAGACGACCAGGGTTACAATTTTATGAATAATGAAAATTATGACCAGGTTTTAATCCAGGATGGCATGATCGATGGCATCGAGTTTCTAAAGGAAGGTATGGATGTCGAAATCTTGTTTCATGCCGAAAATGAGACCCCACTCAGTGTCAGTTTGCCGCCATTTATGATACTCGAAGTCGTGTATACAGAGCCGGGGATAAAAGGAGACACGGCAACCAATGCCTTGAAGCCTGCTAAATTGGAAACCGGAGCAGAAATCAAAGTCCCTTTATTTGTGAATGAAGGTGATAAAATAAAAATAGATACTCAGAATAGGTCGTATATTGAACGAGTAAAAAACTAGTCCATATGGAGCTTAAAGAAATTCAGGAACTTATCAGGATGATGAGTAAATCAGGCCTGGCTGAGCTTAAAATGAAAAAAGGTGATTTTGAGCTGGTACTCCGAACAGATATGGCCAGAGATACTATCACCTACGCATCTGCACCCAGCCCGATGGTCATGGCTCCGGCAGCTACCACTCAGGCTCCACCAGCTCAACAAGATACGAAAAGTACCAGCCCGGCAGCAGCACCAAGTACGCCAGAGGTTTCCAATAACTATGTAGAGATCAAGAGCCCTATGGTGGGTACATTTTATAGGTCACCTTCACCAGACAAAGCTCCATATATAAAAGTCGGAGACAAGGTGGAGACCGGTCAGGTTGTATGTATGATCGAAGCAATGAAATTATTCAATGAGATTGAAAGTGAGATCTCAGGTACTATAGTTAAAATCCTGGTAGAAGATGCTGCTCCAGTAGAATATGATCAGGTATTATTTTTGGTAGAACCGGCATAATGCCACAGCCAGCTTCATATGTTCAATAAAATATTGATAGCCAACCGGGGCGAAATAGCACTCCGGGTGATTAGAACTTGCAAAGAAATGGGGATTAAGACCGTGGCAGTATATTCTACAGCCGATCGGGATAGTCTGCACGTGAGATTTGCAGATGAAGCGGTTTGCATCGGACCACCGGCCAGCAGCGAATCATATCTTAGTATCCCCAAGATCATATCAGCAGTAGAAATCACTAATGCCGATGCTGTACATCCGGGATATGGATTTTTGGCCGAAAATGCAAGATTTGCAGAAGTCTGCACCGATTATGGGATCAAATTCATAGGTCCTACCCCGGACCAGATAAGGTCGATGGGGGACAAGATCACAGCTAAAGAAACTATGATCAAGTCGAAAGTGCCTGTAGTGCCCGGCAGTGATGGCTTGCTCAAAGATTTGAAACAAGCCGGTAAGCTTGCGAAAGATATTGGTTACCCGGTCATACTCAAAGCGACTGCAGGGGGTGGTGGCAAAGGCATGCGGGTAGTTTGGGAAGAGTCTGATCTGGAGAATATGTGGAATGTCGCCCGCAATGAAGCCAAAGCAGCCTTTGGCAATGATGGGATCTATATCGAAAAATTTATTGAAGAACCAAGGCATATTGAGTTTCAGATCATCGGCGATCAATTTGGTAATGTCATCCATCTCTCAGAAAGGGATTGCTCTATCCAGCGACGACATCAGAAATTGGTAGAAGAATCTCCCTCTCCATTTATGACTGATAAGTTGAGGAAAAAAATGGGAGAAGCTGCCATTGCCGCCGGCAAAGCCATCAATTATGAAGGAGTGGGCACCATAGAATTTCTGGTCGATAAATATCAGAACTTCTATTTTATGGAAATGAATACCCGCATCCAGGTAGAACATCCGGTGACGGAGGAAGTGATAGACCATGATCTCATCAAAGAACAAATCAAAGTAGCCGCAGGCATCAAGCTCTCAGGTAAATCTTATTTTCCAAAGATGTGGGCGATGGAATGTCGCATCAATGCAGAAGATCCATTTAATGATTTCAGACCTAGCCCTGGTAAGATCACCTCATTCCATACACCTAAAGGACATGGAGTGAGGGTAGATACCCATGCGTATGCCGGATATACTGTACCACCCTATTATGATTCCATGATAGCCAAGTTGATCTGCCGTGCGCATACCCGTGAGGAAGTATTGGCCAAAATGGACAGAGCACTTGATGAATTTATCGTCGAAGGGGTAAAAACTACAGTACCTTTCCACCAATTACTCATGGATAATGAAGATTTTAAAAAGGGTAATTATAATACAGGTTTTTTAAACAATTGGGACTTTAAGAATCTCAAATGATCTGGGGGTGCCAGGCTCATCGCGCCTGCAAGGCTATAAGATATGGAGACACTGGTCAAACTATTTGTATACATCAAGCCGTATAAGTCCAGGCTGGTACTGGCTGCTTTGTTCAATTTGTTGTTGGCAATATTTACTGTAGTGACCATACCGGCATTTATTCCATTTTTTCAAATATTGTTTGATACACAAGCGTCTACAACCTCCGTGAGTGCTCCCGGAATCCTCCAGGAAATAAAATCTTTTTTTGGCAATATGATTCTGACCCAGGGCAAACCGGCAGCATTGGTGTATGTATGTCTCTTTATCCTCCTGGCGACTTTTTTTAAAAATCTCTTCAAATATCTATCTCAGTATATGATGAGTCCTTTGCGTACTGGGATCATCCGCGACATCCGCGAAAAGCTGTATGACAAAATACTGCAGCTGCCGCTCACCTATTTTAGCAACGAAAGAAAAGGTGATCTTATGTCGAGAATGACCAATGATGTGACGGAAATAGAATGGTCTGTGATCACAACGGTAGAAGCCTTATTTAGGGAGCCTATCATATTAATAGGTAGCCTGGCCTTTATGATCTATGTCAGCCCAGCTTTGACAGGTATAGTTTTTTTGCTGATGATCGTGATCGGATATCTCATCGGAGGTGTCTCCCGCAGACTAAAAAAACAATCGCAGGAAGCTCAAGATCAACTAGGATTGGTCAATAGTACGCTGGAGGAGACTATCGGCGGTGTGAGGATCATCAAAGGATTTAATGCCGAACCCTTTATGATGAACAGGTTTAAAAAGGAAAATGATGGGTATCGGGTCATGAGTTGGAATATGCTCAAGCGTAGGGATTTGGCATCACCCTTGTCTGAGTTTTTAGGGGTGACCGCAGTGATCGTTTTGTTATATGTAGGCAGCAAACAAGTATTTGCCCATCAAATCTCACCTGAAATATTTTTAACCTTCATTTTTGCATTCTACAGTGTAATCGATCCCAGCAAAGCTTTATCCCAGGCATGGTTTAATCTTCAGAAAGCGAGTGCAGCACTCAACCGGATAGAGCAGGTACTGAATACTCCGAATGATATTCAAAACCAATCCAACCCTATCGTACCTAATGGGTTTAACCACGCTATACAATTTAAAAATGTTTCGTTTAGATACCAGCAAGATCAATCATGGGTGTTGAGAAATATCAATCTGGAGATACCAAAAGGCAAAACTGTTGCACTGGTCGGTAGATCGGGATCCGGCAAAAGCACTATGGTAGATTTGCTCCCGAGGTTTTACGATGTAACTGAAGGTGAGATCTTGATCGATGGAGTCAATATAAAATCAATGGATTTGAGTGCGCTCCGACAAATGTTTGCTATCGTGACTCAGGAAGCGATCCTGTTTCATGGGTCGATTGAGGACAATATCAGGTTCGGTAGTGAGGCGCCTTCTGACGAGATCAGGGAGTTTGCGCAGGTAGCACATGCCGCAGAATTTATAGGACACGCACCAGGTGGGTATGCATCTCAGATCGGTGATCGGGGTCAAAAACTCTCAGGAGGTCAAAGGCAACGGCTCACCCTGGCCAGGGCTTTGCTGAGGAAGTCACCATTGCTCATTTTGGATGAAGCTACTTCTGCTCTCGATTCGGAATCAGAAAAGCTCATTCAAAATGCCCTGGATAAAGTACTGCCTGATAAAACGGCCATCGTGATCGCACATAGGCTCAATACGATCAAGCAAGCAGATCTCATCGTCGTCCTGGAGGATGGGGCAATTGTGCAGGTAGGCACCCACAATGAACTCATAACGCAAGGCGGAGTATATCATAAAATGCTCGAACAGCAAGTCTGACGCTGTGTTAAGCATATTCGTTTTTTCTGTTAGCTTATATTTGTCTTAAATTATTGTCCGGAATGAAGGTGATTATAAGCAATAAAATTAAATGGCTTTTGATAGGGGTACTCCATGTATGCCTGGGCAATATGATCGTCCTGGGCCAAAACATTGGCAATGAATATATGGTCCCCTTTCCTAATGATACTTTGTTATACATGACTGATTTTTTACCCAAAGGTGTACGCTGTGACAATTTTGGCAGCGATAGCACTAAGTGGGACCTTAATGGAGTCAAAGCGCCTTATATCCGAAAGACTGTGGTCAATCAAGTGGAGGAACCCTCAAGCCTGTTTTTTGGGTCGACAGGCACTATCGCTATCGGGAAAAATGCAGTAGAGTATTTAAAGATTGGAGGAGACTCAGTATCGTCATTTGGATTGGATCGTATAGATCTGTTTGGTGATGGTCATCAGTACTACGGAAAATATATAACACCAAGAATTTATAGACCCCTGGAGACCGCACCGGATCACCAACCGACTTTGCTATCCAATAAACTAATCTACCAGATCGATTTGACCAACCTGCCACCCTCCTTAAAAAGTCAGCTGCCTTATCCTCCGGATTCGGTCAGGGTCATCACCTCAATTGAAGAAAGAACTATAAGCTTTAAAGACATCACGCTTGATCTCAATCTGGAAAGAAACAACACGATTCTATATCACAAACTCATCGTGTTAACGACCATACTCGAGACCCGCAAATCCAATCTGGACTGGCAGAATATCACCAGGTTTGTAAGATATCCTTCCTTGTTTAAATCAGATACGATCAGAAAATCATCTTTTTATACTCAAGCCACTCAAGAGCATGTGGCCACCATTTTTTACAAATCGCTCACAGAGCCTGATCGTATCATCTATAAGGCACCAGATACATTTAAAGATTTGACGATCATCCAGGATTTTAACTCAGGATTATACTTCTTTCCTAACCCTTATACGGTGGGTACGCTTCGATGTGAACTCAATATACCTGCAGCAGGATTGTACACGCTGAGGATTGTCAATTTAGTGGGGACCGAAATTAAGCGAGAAAACTACTATCTCGAAGCGAATAAAACATTTGATTTGGATCTCACTGCATTGTCCAAAGGCACATATTTCATAGCGCTGGAACAGGATAAAAATCACGTGATTTCGACCAAAAGATTATTGGTGATCAAGTCTTAGGCGTTAAAATAAGCCTCAATCACAGCAGGATAATGTTCATACTCCAGTAGGTGTACTTTACCGGCGATGTCGATAGGCGTGTCTAATTTATCCACTTCACATTTTGCCTGAAAGATGATGCGGCCTTCATCAAATCGTTGATTGACTTCATGGATCGTGATGCCGGTATATCGCTCCTCGTTTTTCCATACTGCCTCATGCACATGCATGCCATACATGCCTTTACCGCCGTATTTAGGCAATAAAGCAGGGTGGATATTGATTATTTTTTTATCAAACCTGGCTATTAAATATTCCGGCACTAACCATAAAAAACCAGCCAAAACGATGCCGTAGATGGCATGTTCTTTGAGCTTCTTTAGTAGGCTTTCTCCTGATCCATAATATGATTTTCGATCCAGCACCAGGTAGGGTATACCTGCTGATTTGGCTATGTCCAATACGCCAGCTTCTTTATGGCTGGACACGATAAGTCCTATTTTTATAGTAGGATGCAGTTTAAAATGGTCGATGATTTTTTTAGCATTGCTTCCTTTGCCTGAGGCAAATATGGCTATTGATTTCATGGATGGGTGAGAGGAGGTACCTATTGCAACAAGGGCTTAAATTTAGAGGCTGAAGATGGGTCTAACCTGCTGAGTATATTATGAATGCTCTGTTGTTGAGGTTTATCTCCCTTCTTAAAGATCTCCACGATCTCGGTCGATTTTTCATCTACGAATATTTGTATCCATAGTGAGGTGGGATAATTTCTTTTGGCAATATCGATGGTCTCCAGTGCTTTGGCTATTGCTGCCCGACCTTCAGTACTATTCTGAGACATGATGTCCAGCCCTTGACGATGATAAGCGTACCAGGCGGTGCGCATAGACCTTAATCTGGGGCTCATGATGTTTTCCAAGAGCCAGTATCTATTGCGATTGTCGTCACCGGGTAGCCACCCTTCTCCAGACATCGTGCTGGGTATGGTATTTACTATATTTTGACAAATCAATAAATAATCATTGCCGCCATTGGTAGCGAAGCTATCATAGTCAAGTCCAAGGATCAGATGAGCATAAAAAGCCAGTAAAGCGGTCAATCGATCAGAAAAAGCATTCTGCACATAGTTTAAAGGCCTGTTTGGTTCGTAATTGAAGACCACGTTACGATCCATATAATTGAGGATGGTCGTTTCGTAGGTGCTGCCAAAAGTGGGCCTGGAGGCAGACACGGTCAAGTCGGCTTTGAAAGTAGATCCATTGACTTCCTCGCGAATGGTAAGTATAAAATTGCACTTGATCCGCTCATGCAATTGATATTTATCGTTTGTCCACGCCCTGCTATTTATAAATTTTTTTGCGTCGTCTTCGAGACTCCTGAATACTTTTGGATCAGTGGTCTGGAGTTTGGGCGTATTGACTTTGAACTGTGCGCTAAACTCCTGGGAATGTCCTGCCAGGCCACAAACCATTAAAATTATTGCCAGAAAAGATTTTGATTTCATTTTTTTTCATTTAATAAGGTAAGGATGGCCTGGAGTATATCCTCCGCTACTGCTGATTTAGCTTTTAACTTAAATTTTCTGGATTTATTGTTTTTGAAAAAGAAGGTGGTTTTATTTGTGTCACCACCAAATCCAGCTCCCGGATCTAAAAGTGAATTGAGCACCACCATATCAAAATTTTTCTTTTTAAGCTTTGCTTTTGCATAGGCTTCTCCTGAGGTACTTTCTAACGCAAAGCCCACATGAATTTGATCGGGTTTTTTGACCTTGCCAAGCTCATAAGCGATATCAGGATTTTTAATGAGTTTAAGATCAAGTTCATTGCCTGTTTTCTTAATTTTTTCCCTGGCGGTGGTGACAGGTCTATAGTCTGCTACGGCGGCGGCGAAAATACAGATGTCTGCGGTAGCATGATGTGTAGAAGTAGCATGTAACATGTCCAGTGCGGACCTGACTCGAATCACCTCTACGCGAGGAGAAGCAGGCATTAACGAAGAAGGACCTAATACGAGGGTCACCTGCGCGCCCTGATCAGCCATTGAATCCGCCAGGGCTATTCCCATTTTGCCTGAACTAGCATTGCCGATGTAGCGGACAGGGTCTATGGATTCATAGGTGGGACCAGCCGTGATCAGAACATGCTTTTTTGAGAAGGAGTAGGATTTTTTGAAAATGTATGTTGCCAAATAGGCTACGATCTCCTCTGGTTCTGCCATTCGGCCTTCACCTGTCAAGCCACTGGCCAGGTAGCCATCTCCTACCGGGACGATCTTTACCTCACGTTCTGTAAGGGTCTTTACATTTTGCTTTGTGGCGGCATGATGCCACATGTCCATATCCATCGAAGGCGCCACGATCACTGGGCATCTGGCAGCCAGGTGGCAGGCAGTCAGCATATCTTCAGCTATACCATGGGCTATTTTGGCAATAGTATTGGCAGTAGCCGGTGCTATCAGGAAGGCATCAGCCCATAAACTTAATTCGATATGATTGTTCCAGGACTGTTGATCAGAAGTATTCCAATAAACAGGGTGGTGGGTGATGGCTTCAAAAGTAAGTGGTGTCACAAAAGTAGTGGCCTTGGCGGTCATGACTACCCTGACTTCGGCTCCCTGTTTTTGCAGGGACCTTACCAAAAATACAGATTTATAAGCAGCTATACTTCCACTGACACCAAGCAGTATTTTTTTACCTGACAGATCACCCATGGGGAGGATGGGTTAAGATTATTCTTTATAACTACCTTCAGCTAGGCCAGCTATATCTTCACGGCTAGGCAGGTCAGCGTAACGATAGTTGAGAGCACCTTCAAGAAATTCCTCCGTTGCGAGGATGGCAGAATTAGGAAGTTTTTCGTAGAATTTTGAAATCTCGATTTGCTCTTTGTTTTCATGTACTTCTTCAATGGTATCTGAACTGACAGCAAATTCTTCCAATTTAAAATGGAGTTCTTTTTTTATCTCCATGTTTAATTGATTGGCTCGCTTTGAAATGATACTGATCGTCTCATACAAATTGCCAGTCTTTTCTGCCATGGCTTTTATATCCCGGGCTCTTACATTAGGATCCACTCCCTGCACTTTGTTTTTGATGTCCGACATTTTTTAATTGTTTTAATTTACTTTTAGAAATTTGAATATAGTCCTGCACTTCCTGCTTGTTGGTACTTTTAGGAAACTTAGATATAAAAAGGCTGGAGAAAGTAATACAGTCATTGTACCGGTCCTCTTTCTTTTCAAAGATGCTTTTTTCAGCATATAAGAAGCTTGATTTGCAGATAAGAAAACGAATCTGCTCCACATCTTTACTATCAGGATAATCTTTGAGCACATTGCTGAATGTGGTTATAGCCGCCTGATATTGTCCCATATTATAATATTGCTCACCCTGGCTAAATGCTTTGGTCTCCAGTTTTTTCCTCAGGCCCTCGATCAGTTTGTTGCATTCTTTGGCTCTGTCAGTAGTGGGGTAAGTATTGACAAATGTCTGCAGCGCATCCATCGCTTTTGTGGATGGCTCCTGATCTAATCTAAAATTGGGCGATTGTAAGTACAAAGAGTAGGCGTGCATATACTCCATCTCCTCCTTGTAGGGACTATAGACGAAGGTGGTAGCAAAGTTTTTGAAAGCAGAAGCTGCAAGTGTATAATCCTTTTGATAATAATAGGTATAAGCAAACATATAATTGAGTTGCTCAAATTCTTTTTTGCCGCGGAAAGAGCTGACTATCAATTCAAAAAGTGTTTGAGTTTTGGAGTATTCTTTGTTTTCAAAATACTCCACTGCTTTCTTATACATGGTATCAGTGTCATTGCTGGTCCTGATTTTTTCAAACTCGCTTTTACACGAAATGGTCAGAGCAACACAAAAAACCAACAGTACCCGGATAAAGGATTTAAACATGGGCGGCAAATTTACGATTATTTCACATTTAAAACGATATTTTCTACTCACAGTGGCTTGAATTTCTGTAGTTTATCTTTACCAATATGTTAAAAATACAAGTTTGATCGTGATCAGATTAATTAATGCCTTAGATCATTTTGATTAAGATGGAGTAAAGATTAGATTTACCGGATAAACTATAAAACATGGATTTAAAAGCAAGCGTATCGACTTTAATGAAAAAAGAACTGATCACCGTTTCTGAAGAGGATAGCCTGGAGCGGATCAAAGAAATATTCAATCTTTATGATTTTCATCACATTCCGGTGGTGCAGTACAAGAAATTGATTGGTTTGATCAGTCTTTCGGATATTTCATTTTTGATCGATCCGTCGGTGATTGAACTAGGGAGCCTGGAAGCCGCCGTGTTTGATACCACCTGGATCAAAGCCAAAAATGTGATGCGTACACGCTTGGGCAAACTTGAACCTGATGATAGAATCGAGGTTGCTATTGATATATTTTTAAATAATAATTTTCATTGTCTACCTGTGGTAAAAGGTGACGAATTAGTAGGCATGGTTACTCCGGTGGATATATTAAGGGCTTTGGTATAAAAAAGCTGCCCTTGCGACCGGTATCCCATAGATCGGAAGAGCACAAAAACCCCCCCGCCAATATAACTGCCTATAATGCCTATTACAATATTACCCAGAAGGCCAAAACCGTAGCCAGATTTGATCAGGCCAGCGAGCCATCCAGCCACTGCGCCAATAATGATGGGATAAAGCCAGGATAAATTATTCATTTTAATTTAGTTAAATGATTGATTAAATTAGTTAAATGATTGAATAAAAGATTGCTAAATCTAATCAAATGCCAGCACATTTTAGCATTTTAATCCAAATAATAGTGGGGATCCAAGGAA
>OCTV010000855.1_pt1 | contig 11560 bp, 7 predicted proteins | sample 1539101 | NCBI WGS metagenome assembly OCTV01 (sample SAMEA3991422, study PRJEB22521) | metagenome | biome: anthropogenic terrestrial biome; feature: sewage plant; material: sludge | place: Sweden | collected 2012-09-26 | reverse complement strand
ATAATGACGATACCCACCAGGCTATTTTCTCCGATGCTCCAGGCCGTATAAAAGAACCTCAGTACAAACTACAGGAAAGGATGAATATCCACGCTCATGCTGGAATATATGATGCCGACCTCATCCTATTCGTCACTACTCCGGAGGAAAAACTGGATCCTGATCAGGTCGAATCGATAAAAAAAACGAAAGTGCCTGTATTATTGATAGTTAATAAATCTGATCTGTTTAGCCAGGAGAAAGCAGAAGCTGCCAGGCAGGCATGGCTATCTTTGTATCCGTTTAGCCATAGTTTTATCGTCTCCGCATTAGAAAACAAGGGCACTCCGGAATTGTTAGAAACCTTGCTTAAATCACTACCTGAAGGTCCAGCTTATTTCCCAAAAGATGAAATGAGTGATAGGCATGAGCGGTTTTTTATCGCAGAGCTGATCCGTGAAACCATATTCGAATCTTATTATGACGAAATCCCTTACTCCAGTGAAGTACAGGTGCAAGATTTTAAAGATTCCGAAAAAGACAATAAACCCTTTGCCAAAATCTATGTATACATCTTTGTAGAACGCGATAGCCAAAAAGCAATATTATTAGGTCAGCATGGAAAAAGCATCAAAGAATTAGGCATCCAGGCACGAAAAAAAATAGAGGACTTCTTAGGCCATCCAATATATCTTGATCTACAGGTCAAAACAGAAAAAAACTGGCGCAACAATCCTGAAGTGCTTAAAAAATATGGTTATTAATAATTTTAGACGAAAAAATTCATGAGTAATATAGTTGCAATAGTAGGTCGGCCCAATGTAGGAAAATCAACCTTATTCAATCGTCTTTTTGGCGAAAGACAAGCTATTATAGACGACACCAGTGGAGTGACAAGGGATCGTATATATGGATTTAGCGAATGGAATGGTAAATCATTCACCATCATCGACACCGGAGGATTTGTTCAACACTCTGATGATGTATTCGAATCCGCGATAAGGCAACAAGTAAAAATGGCCATCGATGAAGCCAATGCCATCATCTTTATGGTTGATGTGACCACAGGTATCACGGATTTTGATGCCCAGGTAGCAGATCTGCTCAGGCGCACCAGGAAAAATGTCTACCTGGCAGTGAATAAAGTGGATAACCATCAGCGCATGTTGATGGCCAATGAATTTTATGGACTCGGCTTTGACAATACTTATTTCTTGTCATCCATCAGTGGTACTGGCGTCGGAGAGTTACTGGATGATGTGGTAGAAGTTTTTCCTCCAACCGAAACAGAGCCTGATGCCAATGCATTACCACAGATTGCGATTATAGGGCAACCAAATGTCGGCAAATCAACTTTACTCAATTCACTCATTGGTGAAGAAAGGAATATAGTGACAGATATACCCGGTACTACCCGGGATGCTATCCATACGGTATACAACAAATTTGGCAAGCATTTTTTATTGATCGATACCGCAGGTATACGAAGAAAAACTAAGGTACACGAAGACCTTGAGTTTTACTCGGTGATCAGGGCGGTCAGATCATTGGAAGACTGCGATGTATGCTTGCTCATGATCGATGCCACCACAGGCATGGAAGCTCAGGATTCCAATCTATTTAGTCTGGCCATCAAAAAACATAAAGGCATCGTGTTATTGGTAAACAAATGGGACCTTTTAGAGAAAGAAACGAATACGATGAACCAAATAGAAAAAGAGCTCAGATTTAAACTAGCACCTTTCAATGACATTCCGATATTATTTATATCGGCTCAAAACAAACAACGGATTTTCAATGTGGTGGAAGTAGCCATGGATGTATACGAACGACGAAATCAAAAATTCAAAACATCTGAACTCAATCAATTTCTTGCTGATGCTTTAGCAAAAAGTCCACCTCCTGCCTACAGAGGCAAAATGATTAAAATTAAATATGTCACACAGGTGCCGAAAGCTTACCCTGCTTTTGCTTTTTTCTGCAACAACCCCGACTATATGCAGAAAAACTATAAGCTTTATCTCGAAAATCAATTAAGAGAGAAATTTAACCTAACAGGAGTACCGATTTCTATGTTTTATAAAGAAAAGTAAATGATTTTTGAAGCTGAATATTTTGAAGTACAGGGTCCTGTACTGATCAAGCCTAAAGTATTTGCAGATGAAAGAGGATATTTTTTTGAGTCCTTTGCTCAAAAAGATTTAGCAAAAATTGGCATCGATCAACCATTTTTGCAGGACAATCAGGCTTATTCGCATAAAGGCACTTTACGTGGCCTGCATTTTCAAAAAAATCCATATGCCCAAAGCAAATTGGTCAGAGTCACTTCCGGCAAAGTGCTGGATGTAGCTGTTGACCTACGAAAAAATTCACCTACCTATGGCGCTCATGTTATGGTTATGTTAGACGCTGTAGACCATCATTTGTTTTATATCCCACAAGGGTTTGCCCATGGCTACCTGGTCGTATCTGATACATGTACCTTCCAATATAAGTGTGATCAGTATTATACCCCCGCTTCCGAAGGCGGTATCCGGTTTGATGACCCAAACCTTAAGATTGTGTGGCCAGACCTAAGTCTCGACTACAAGGTATCTGACCGTGATCAGCATTTACCCTTATTAGATCCTGACATCCATGCCTTTTAATATACTAGTCACAGGTGCGCATGGTCAGGTAGGAAGTCAATTGGTACTCAGGTTAAAGCAAGAGGCAGATATCAAGGTACATGCCTACGGCCATAAACAGCTTGACCTAACAGATGCCAATGCCATACTCCATGTGATCACGGATGAAATCCATGCCGTCGTCAATTGTGCAGCTTATACTCAAGTAGACCTGGCACAATCCGATCCTTCGGCAGCCTGGAATATCAATGCTGTGGCTCCGGAATTAATGGCCAAAGCTTGCCATCAAAAGAATATTCTATTTCTGCACTATTCTACAGATTATGTTTATGATAATGATCAGACGAGGCCATTAACAGAGACAGATCCATGCTGTCCTAAAAGCATTTACGCAATTACCAAGTATGAAGGAGAACAAAAGGCCTTGTATTATAACCCTAAAACGATAATTTTAAGGACTTCGTGGGTATACTCCCGGCAAGGGCAAAATTTTGTTAATACTATAATCCGTTTAGCACAAGAAAAATCTGAGCTTCTGGTGGTAGACGATCAACTAGGAGCACCCACCTATACTCCGAACCTGGTCGATGCAACCTTAACTATCCTACGGCGATATCTGGAATATGGTTCATCAAATATTTTTGGTATTTACAATTTTGCCAATGATGGCGCAATATCCTGGTATGAATTTGCAAAAAAAATTGTAGCCATGCGCCTTATCGACTGTAAGGTACTGCCTACATCCACCCAATCCTTTCCCAGGCCAGCTCCAAGACCTCGATACAGCATCTTTGAACTGACTAAAATACAAGCCGTGTTCGGTATCAAGCCTGTGCCCTGGGAGATAGCCCTTCAGGAATGCATTCAGCCAGAAAAATCATATCCAACCTTAGATTAAAAAAAGGCCTAATTTTGTTATAATCGAGTTTTAAAAAAGCGTTACAGTATAAGTGAGGGTTGTTTTTAAAAAAATATTAATTTCTGCCGGCCTGATATTATTATGTGCTGCAGCTCACGCTACGCACAATAGAGCTGGGGAGATCACTTATGTTCAAATAGGTCCTTTGAAAATCAGAGTGACTGTCACCACATATACCAAAACCAGCAGTACAGGTGCAGATAGAGACAGCGTAAACGTATTTTGGGGTGATGGTCAATCTCAATATGTATACCGTGTCAATGGCCCAGGTGCTAAGGGAGAACCCCTTCAGAATGATATCAAGAGAAATTTTTATGTTGCAGAGCACACCTATCCAGGTGTAGGCTCTTATGAAGTTTCGATGACAGACCCCAATAGAGTTGGAAATATCCTAAATCTTAATTTTCCAAATTCTGTGGGCATCCAGTTTCACCTGGCTACTACTCTTACCCTGTTAAATTCCACTATTCAGGGGTATAATAATTCCGCCATCTTATTGCAACCTCCGATTGACTTTGGGTGTATTGGTAAAAAGTTTATTCATAATATCAACGCTTACGACCCTGACGGTGATTCCTTGGCCTATGAACTCGTTGTACCATTTCAGGCAAAAGGATCTGAAGTACCCAACTATCGGTTCCCGGATCAAATCTTACCAGGTGCAGATAACAAAATATCTTTGGACAAGACTACCGGCAATTTTGAATGGCTAGCTCCACAAAAAGAAGGTGAGTATAATATCGCAATCCTGATTAAAGAGTATCGCAATGGCATCCTGCTGAATTCAATCATCAGAGATATGCAGATCACCATAGAGAATTGCAATAATGATCCACCAATTTTAACTGTACCTCAGGATATCTGTATCGTTGCAGGATCAAGAATAGAATTTGAGGTGTCAGCTATTGATTCAGATACTGCACAAAAAATTTCCATTAGTGCACTTGGTGGACCATTGAATGTATTTGTAAACAAAGCTGTTTTTAATGTCAAGCCTGGATTTCAATCTCAACCAGCCACCGGCAAATTCGTCTGGCAGACTTCTTGTGAACATATTTCGGATGTTCCATATGCTATTGTATTTCGAGCTGTGGACAATTTTAAAGATTCCACAGGGCTTGCTGATCTAAAGTCTGTTAGAATCAAAGTGGTAGGGCCTCCGCCTACTAACCTAAATTCGATTACCAGTGGTAATAACAAAGTCAAATTGACCTGGGAATACTCAAATGCCTGCGCAGTCACTGTAAATGATTATTTCAAAGGATTTTCGGTTTGGAGACGGGTCAATAGCAATCAGTTTAATCTTGATACCTGCATTAATGGCTTGGCAGGCAGGGGTTATATCAAGATCGCTTCCAATGTCAATACCAAATTAAATAACCAGTACACCTACGAGGATGAGATGGTAGAAGGAGGCAAAACCCATTGTTACAGGATTCTTGCAGAGTTTGCCTTGACCTCACCAGGAGGTAATTCTTATAATCGTGTAGTAAGTCTACCTTCTGAGGAGACCTGTATTCAATTAAAAAGAGATTTACCTTTTATCACAAAAGTTTCAGTTAATGCGACTGATCAGGTCAATGGCTCCATATCCGTGGCCTGGATTTTGCCTTTAGCCGATGATCTGGATACCTTGATGCACCCAGGGCCTTATAAAATCATTGTAGCAAGAGCAGAAGGTCTGCCTTCGACCAGTACAGTATATACACCCATCCCTGGTGCTATCTTTAGTTCCGGAAGCTTTGCCAATTTTAAGGATACTTCATTGGTAGACTTAAAATTAAATACAACCGAAAAAACTTACAGTTATCAATTGCAGTTTTTTACCGGCTCCACCTCCACTGCATATGGTATATCTGCTTCTTGCAGTAGTGTGTTCCTTCAAGGGATAGGCGCTGATAGAATCGTTAAATTGTCCTGGAAAGAGTCAGTACCCTGGAATAATTATAACTACGAGATTTACAGAAGCAGCATCAATAAACCGATCACTTTAATTGGCACGACGGCCGCTAGGTCATTCATAGATAACTCTGTAGAAAATAATCAAACATACTGTTATTCCATTCAATCGATAGGTACATATGGAATCAATGGCTTGCCGACACCGCTTACCAATTTTTCACAAGAAGTGTGCATTGCCCCGGTAGATTCTACCCCACCTTGTTCTCCGGTATTTACCATCAATCGGGATTGCGTTTTAAAGGATAATTCCGGAAGTGTGACGAATGAACTTCAATGGAGCAACCGGGGTAGCGACACTTGTTTTGTGGATGACCTTGCCTTTGTAAATATTTATTTTTCAAAAAATAAAGTCAATCCGACTTTTATCAAACTAGCCAGCATCACAGACCGATCTATAACAACCTTTCTTCACACACCTGATTCCTCTTATACAGGCTGCTACATTTTGACGGCTGTTGATCACAATAACAATGAGTCCAAATTAACAGGAGCCATCTGCCCTCCCAATTGCAAATTAGAATATGATCTCCCAAATAGTTTTACCCCAAATGGGGATGGCGCCAACGATTTATTTACTCCCAGGGTCAATGCAGGAGTAGTAAGGGTTCAATTTGAAGTATTCAACCGTTGGGGTGAATTACTATTCTCTACTCAAGAACCGGCATTAAATTGGAATGGTCGGGATCGAAATGATAAGGAGGTAAGTCCCGGTGTTTATTATTATGTTTGTGAGGTCCTCGGTTTTCAGGAAAACGCATCTACACCTTTGGAAACCAGGAAAGGATTCATTCAAATACTTAGGTAAAATCCAATGTTTACAGGAATTATAGAGACACTTGGCGAAGTTGTAGATATTCATATTGTACAAAAAAATGTAGAGATATATATTTCTTCGATATTCAGTACAGACCTCAAAATCGATCAAAGTATTGCTCACAATGGTGTCTGTCTTACGGTAGATCAGACTGCACCATCATGGCATAGATGCACACTCATCGCAGAAACCCTGGATAAAAGCAATTTTAATAATCTTCAAAAAGGTGATCTTGTCAATCTTGAAAGGTCCGTCATCATTGGAAGCAGATTAGACGGGCACTTCGTACAGGGGCACGTAGATACTACCACCACTTGCCTGGAAATCAATGATTCTGATGGAAGTTGGGTTTATAAATTTTCACTACCATCCACATCCAGTCAGCTTGTAGTGCCCAAAGGCTCTATTACTATCAATGGTGTAAGCCTCACTATCTCTGACCTGAAAGAGGCTTATTTCGAAGTATCCATCATCCCTTATACCTTCCATCATACTAATTTTCACAAGCTTAGACCCGGAGACCTTGTCAACCTTGAATTTGATATATTGGGGAAATATATCCATAGAATTTGGACTATTTCAGGGCTTCCCTCGATAAAACTTTAATCGATAGTCTGCTTCAATTTGACCCTTACGAATGGCTTCAAGTCTTCTTTGGACCATGCGCTTTTTCAGAGGCTTTAAGTGATCAACAAACAAAACACCCATGGTGTGATCGTGTTCATGCTGAATTACCCGGGCATTGAGTCCAGTAAAAGTCTGTTTCCGAAGTTCGCCTGTTAGATCCTGATACTCCACAAGGATATCTGGCTGTCGTTCTACTTCAGCCCTAAGATCAGGGATGCTGAGACAGCCTTCTTCAAAAGCCCAAATGTCGCCGGCCTCCTCCAGGATCGTGGCATTAACAAATACCTGTTTTAAGCCTTTAAACTCTTTTCCTTCTTCCTGATACGGCGTCGAATCGACTATAAATAATTTAAGCGAATGTCCTATTTGTGGTGCAGCCAATCCGACACCTTTTGCAGCATACATGGTCTCCCACATATTGCTAATTAATTCATCCAGGTCAGGGTAGTTTAATGGATCCAGATCACTGGCTTTTACTTTTAACACTGGCTGCCCATACGCGTATATAGGTAATATCATGTTTTATTTAATAATGATTTAAATATTTTTGTAAAATCAAGACAGCACTCATGACATCGATAGCACTTTTGTCTCTTTTGTTTTTTGGTGTTCCCTTTTTTATTAACAAACTGACCGCTTCCTGACTGGTGAAGTTCTCTACTTGATATCGGATGGTTAAATATGGAAAACGATTGAGGAGGCTATTGCCGAAAGTATGAATATCAAAGTTTAATTCAGTGGGGGTGCCATCTTTGTGAAAAGGATCACCAAATACGACCAGATCAACTTGCTCCCGGCCAAGGTAATTGATTAAAAAAAGGTCCAATTCATCAGTAGCAATGGCAGTCAACGGATTGACTATCATTTTTAACGGATCTGTGACAGATAGCCCAGTCCTTTTTTTGCCATAATCTACACCCAGTGCCCTAGCCATTTTAATGCAAAATTACTCCATTTTTAAAATGTAAATGTGTATGAAGATCTTCACTTGGCTTTAGGGCACAAAAAAGACCCCCTTTGCCCTTTGGCAAAGAGGGGTCCCATCCCAAAAACAGTATATTTTTAAAAATAATGGCTACTCTACCACCACCATTTTTCGAGTTGCACTAAAACCATCTGACTGGAGTTGATAATAATATACTCCTGCAGACTTTAAATCCGATCTTTTCAATGCCACTTCATTGTATCCTTTTTGATAGGCTTCTTTGATCGTAAGCACTGATCTACCACTCACATCAAATACATTGATTATTGCTTGTCCAGCCGCTGGCATAACAAACCCAATCCTGGTAAGTTGATTAAATGGATTAGGTATGTTTTGCAGAAGAGTATAACTCTGTTCTTTTATACCAGTTGCTACATCAAGCCGCACAGACATGACCTCGTTAGCAATATTGTAGGCTTCTGCTGCAGTCAGCTTCGAATTTAGATGAATGACTTCGCTCAATTGATTTTGCATTTTTGATTTGAACTTCAAGGTGAATAGAGCTATGCCGTCAGTAGTCAAAGGCCTGATAGAATTATAACTCGTCGTGACGATACCTTGACTTAGCTTTTGAGTTCCAAAATTAACAAGGCTTAAATCAGCGATATTGGGTGTAATATTTACTAACTCCATTGTATGCGGATCAAATGATATAGTAAGCTGATAGCCTAGTATTTGTTCTTTTGAGCTTGCATAAAACGGCACTTCAATAAATTGATTTGCTTTAAACGATTGTTCTCGAGTAGAGAAAACCATTTCTTTCCCAGGAGACCTAACTTCAGCTCCCATCAATTGATTGGGTGTGACTGAACCATTGACATCGCCTACTTTGATACCTACAAAATTGACAGAAGCATCTTTTGTAAATCTATCTATCGTACTTGATTCAGGAAAACTTGCATCAAATGGGTTGGAGGTCTTGAAAGTAAAGTCGGAAGGAACAAATCTCCATGAATCATTTCCAGGGAAATTTTCATATACTCCCAGAATTAATTTTCTCAGTTCTACCAGATCGATGGAAGAAATATCATTTGATTTATTGATATCAGCAGCAATCAACCTGTATGGAGAAGTGATGGGTTGTACACCGAGTATATGCTTTTGAATTAATAAAAGATCTAAAGTAGATACGCCATTCATTGGGTTGATATTCTTTTTAGGCATCACTTTATACGAACCTCCTAATTGCATATTACTGAATGCAAAGGCACCGTCAGTCTGAGTGATGGAAGGAAGTGCATTACTGCCTTCCAAAGAAACCTGGACTTTTTCGATATCCAATTTTTCTTCAGTTTTTACCAATCCTTTGATGTTAGCCACCAACGCTTGTGTACCTCCGGTACAAGCGTGGTTATTGTCCTGGATCAGGATATAAGTACGTGCGAAATCCTGGTTGCCATAAGTGTCAGTGACCCAAACATTGACAAATCGCTGCCCCAAACTATCACAAGTGAAAGTGATGGATTTTTTAGTGGTATCACTAGAGAATGAAAAGGTTGCGATTTTTTGTCCGCATCCAGCAGAGCTGCCCGCATCAAAGTCTTTTGCCCAGATGACTAAAGATTTGGTGCTTGGCATAAGATCTGCTGCAAGGCCATTCAACAAATATGGAGTAGGTTTTTTGCACAAAGTGACATTCACTATATTCTCCTTTCTCGTTTCATTGCCGCACAAATCTTTCAATATAAAGGTGATCTTATGGGTACCTGTTTGGATATCGGTGTTTAGAGTAGCCATAGATCCTGTGACATCCTGTACTTTATCTACAGTGCCATTATTATCAAAATCTACCAGTATAGTCCACTTTAATTCAGCAGCACTTGTACAATCATCACTACCATTCATCTTTAGATTTACGTGACCAAAACATGTCAGTGGATCGCTGGCACAGGTGATGATGCTGTCTACTTTAGTGATCGTTGGTGCTTTTTTATTTATCACTTTGATCACCTGTGTGTAGATAATGTAGCCGTCTCCATTATCTTTCAACCATCGATAATTGCAGTAACGGCTGTGATTGGCATCCATTACCGCTCTATATCCTGCTGATGTATCCACGATATAATCGAGCTCCCGATTGTGCTGATTGGGGTCGTACACACACCAGTCGATCAGTTTCCAGGTACGAATAATCTTATAACAAGCATCTGTAGCAATCTCATACCTGGTGTCTTGGAAAGAAATACCTACCTGTTCACATTCATCATCAAATATCTTTGGATAATTGTCACCAGTTGGATGATTAAACTGAGCAAGATTTTGTATACAATCAGTCTCTATATCTTTTGGAAATAATACTTCAAAATCCGAACGATGGATCATTTGTAGTTTTTGAGAGCATGAGGTGGATAATTGTCCACACTGATCGGTACCCGTCCAGGTTCTGTTAAGGGTACCAGCGCCACAATTATTTACTGACCCTGAAGTGGAAGAAGTAACCGTTACTGAACCACAATTGTCTTTAAACACAGGTACATCAAATTGGGAGTAGGGATCTATTTTCGAACCTACATACCATTTGTCCAAGTTTAAATAAGCAGTATCATAGATACCATTTGCTCCCGGACAATTTAACAATGATGTTTTATGATTAAATGACCAAAGTGCAAGATTAGCGATATAAGGTGTGCCATCACAGTAAGCATTCTTGACAGGGTCCACAGCACAGGTAGGTGCTTGTTTGTCGGCCACATTGATCCATACCATACAATCATTGTAGTTCTTCGGAGCCAGGCCAAAACTATAGTCCCCAGGATTAGCAGGAACCTTACTCATCAATGCCTTTACAAATTCTGTGACATAGCCGAGCTCACTACCATAGGCTGCTTTACAATAATGACTTTGACGAGAATCCCCATTGACATGTGGATCATACAATGGTACATTACATGCTTCATAGACTCTAAGCACTACCTGGAGCCTTCCGCAGGTCCCCAAATCAACATATTCATTGAAATAAGTACAATTAATATACTTATCTACTAACAAATCAAAAAAGCTCCTTTTGCTGTTGTAGACTGATTCGCCATACTTAGATTTAATTTTATTAATTAATAAAGTTTGGTATTTAGTAAGCGTATCCATCTCCACCGCAGCAAAGTATAAGACACTACAACAATTGTCATGACTCCCTTTGTTCAGATCTTCTGCATAGACTCTGGCCCAACATTGTGCTGGGTCCAGGGTAGTGGCCGTATTTTCGATGCATACAGGGGTCGGGGGGATAGCGTCAATGACCGTCACCTCCTGTATAGATTCTCTGGAAAGCCCACAAGAATCAAGGATAAAATAATGTATGTTATGCACTCCAGATGGAAGTGTAATCACTGCGGTGTTACCATTAAAGGTGCCACTTACAACAGTAGGAAATGCTCCTCCTTTGGATCCAAAATAAGTCACAGAATAATTTATGGCTTCAATGCCAGAACAATCGGAGGCTATTGGCTTTGTAAGTTTTATAGAGGTGTTACAATCATGAGCACCTGCCGATGCAGTAATGGGAGCAATAGGCACTACGAGTGTCGGAGGTGTGGTATCCATAATTTTGATCCATTGCAATACCACGGTATCTTTTTTGGTACACCAATCCGTGACAGTCCACTGGCGCCTGATTTTGCGGCTTTTACCACAAAGATCGGAAGAGCACA
>OCTV010000848.1_pt1 | contig 11632 bp, 10 predicted proteins | sample 1539101 | NCBI WGS metagenome assembly OCTV01 (sample SAMEA3991422, study PRJEB22521) | metagenome | biome: anthropogenic terrestrial biome; feature: sewage plant; material: sludge | place: Sweden | collected 2012-09-26 | reverse complement strand
AGCTCGTTCTTCAGCACCTTGTTGAGGGCTTCGATGACTTTCTTGTCGCCTTTCATCGGGGTCGCTCCTTAAGCTGCCGGCGCCGAGCCCATCTGGCTCTGCTGGTAGTTGGCGAGGCCGACCAGGTTGATCAGGGTGATCTGCTTTTCGAGATAGTAGGCATGATCCATTTCGGTGTCGTCCAGCTGGATGACCAGCATGTCGCGGCTGACGTAGTCCTGGGCTTTCTCGCAGGCGGCGATGGCCTTCTTGAGTTCGCCAACAACCTTGTATTCGACATCGAGATCGGATTTCAGCATGTCCGGCACATTCTTGCCAATTTTGAGCGCCTCGCGCTTGGCCATGTTTGGCGTGCCTTCGAGGAACAAAATGCGCTGGATCAGGGCGCGGGCGTGTTGCAGCTCGTGCGCCGATTCATGCAAAGCCTTGTCAGCCAGATGCTGAAAGCCCATGTCGGCGTACATCTCGCCGTGGATCAGGTATTGATCGACGGCGGTCAGTTCGCCAGCCAGCAGGCCGTTGAGGATCTCGATTATTTTCTTGTCGCCCTTCATTGCGTTCTCCGGAGGTGGTTGGGGCTGGCTGGCGTAAAGCGGCTGGCTTGCCGGAACGCCTATTCTAGGCCGGCAAACAGCACTTTTCTACCCAAGCAATTTTGGAGACAGCAGACGCGGAGCGGAGTTCCTCGCATCTGAGCCATCCGTGTTGCGCAGAGCAGGAAAGATCATGCCTTTGTCGGCAGAAAGGGTCTCCCATACGAGACTGTATCGCCAGAGCAGAAGCCCTTGAAACGTCGGGCGGATACTACCAACGCTCAGGCCTGCGGCTTGGGCAGCCACTTCAACAAGGTTTCAAACAGTTTTTCGGGGTCGACCGGTTTTGTGATGTGGTCGTTCATGCCGGCATCGATACATGCCTTGCGGTCGTCGTCAAAGGCATTGGCGGTCATCGCCAGAATGGGTGTTTCCGAATAGCCTGCCAGCGCGCGAATAGCGCGTGTTGCATCTACCCCGTTCATGTTCGGCATCTGCATGTCCATCAGGATCAGGGTGTAAGACCGCTGCTGGGCCATGGCGACGGCCTCAACGCCATCCCTGGCCAGATCCGTCTTCAAGCCGGCTTCCGCCAGCAGGATGCAGGAAAGCTCCTGACTGATCGGCTCGTCTTCCACCAGCAGCAGGCGCGTCTCGGCAAGATGGCCGATCAGCCGGGTTTTTGCCAATACCTGATCTGTCGTGGAAACGGGCGGGATGGCTGCGCTGTTATCGCGCTTCAGGCGAACCGTAAACCAGAAAGCGCTGCCCGCGCCCGGTGAGCTGTCTGCACCGATTTCACCTCCCATCATCTCCACCAGACGTTTGCTGATGGCCAGCCCCAGCCCCGTGCCTCCATATTTCCGGGTCATGCTGTTGTCGGCCTGCTCGAAGGAGGCGAACAGCCGTGAAAGTGCCTCGGGTTCGATGCCGATGCCGGTATCGGCAATGTCGAAACGCACGACGACATCCTGCGGGGTATTGGCCAACAGCCGGGCGCGCACGGCAATGCGTCCTTGCTCGGTGAATTTCATGGCGTTTCCGACCAGATTGAGCAGGATCTGGCCGAGGCGCAGCGAATCACCTCTGAGCGGAAGCTGGAGAAGTTCATCGGGCAAATCGGTTTCCAGCTTCAGGCCTTTTTCGACTGCGCTGTGGCCGAATACGCTGGTCAGGCTGTCGGCGATTTTCGCGATGCGCAGGGGGGCGTCTTCAAGCGCCATGCGTTCGGCTTCGATTTTGGACAGGTCGAGAATGTCGTTCAAGACACCGAGCAGACGTTCGGCGGCCGATCGGGCCTTGTCAAGGTGGTCGAGCCCCTCGGGGTCTGTCATGCGACGTTTGGCCAGTTCAACCATGCCCATGACGCCGTGCATTGGTGTGCGCAGTTCATGGCTCATGTTGGCGAGGAAGGAAGTCTTTGCGCGGCTTGCCGATTCAGCGGCTTGCGTGGCGGCAGCCAGTTCGGCTGTTCGTGACTCGACAAGCGTCTCAAGGTGGTGGCGGTACTGGTCGAGTTCGGCCTCGGCCATCTTGCGCTCGGTGATGTCGATGCCCACGGCGAGCAGGTGTGGCTGTCCGTCGAGCATGACACGTGTTCCGCTGAGATACATGGATACGCTTTTCCCTTGCCGGGTGGTCAGTTTGGCCTCTGTGCTGGCATGGCCATCCCGATACACTTTCTCCATCGCGCGGATGATGCATTGCTGATCTTCTCCACGGAAAAAGTCCTGGCCCCGCATGCTTGCCACTTCGCTGTCGTTGTAACCGGTAATCTCCTTGAAGCGATGGTTCCAGCGCTGGCAGTAGCCATTTGCATCGAGAAAACCGAACAGCACCGGCAGTGAGTTGATGATGTCGGCAGAAAGTTGCTGTTCGTGGCGCAGGGCGAGCTCGGCCTGTTTGCGCTCGCTGATGTCCTCCACCATGGCCACTACATAATCGACGCTGCCATCCGGCTTGCGAACATGGCTGACCGCCAGGCGCGTGTATACGAGGCGGCCATCCATGTGGATGAAGCGCTTGTCCATGGCATAACCATCAATTTCGCCGGCCAGCATGCGGTTGAACTGCGCCAGGTCAGGTGCCACGTCATCCGGGTGGGTTATCTGGAGCCAGGTCATCGTGGTTAACTCTTCCCGCGAGTAACCCAGCGTGGCGCAAAGTGCATCGTTGACCTCGATCCAGCCTTTTTCAAGACTGGTGATGGCAAGACCGACAATGGAATGGTCGAAGTAGGCATGAAAACGTTGCATGCTGGCACGTTCGGTAGCCGCTACCGCCTCCTGCGCTTTCAGCAACGATTCCTGGTTGACCAGCTGCTGTTCGTGGTTCCGGAAAATCTGACACAGCAGCATGGTGGCAAGCGGGTAGGTCAGCAGCAACATCCACCAGGCCTGTTCAATGAAGGCATAGCCGGCCCGATTGGGAACTTGCGTGAATGCCGCCAACTGTCCAAGTTGCACGACCAGACCCAGTGCCAGATAGTGAATGGCGCGCGGTGAACTGCTGCGGTGCCTGAACCATTGCCGTGCCAAAATCCCGAGCAGGGCCGACTGGACAATGATGAAGATGCCGACGGGTGCGCCGATGCCACCCAGGTGATAGCGATATGCCGCGGCAATGACCACGGCAATGGCTGCAACCACCGGCCCGCCCACCAGACCCGCCACGGAAAGCACGATGGAGCGACCATCAAATATCAAGCCCGGGGGGAAATTGACCGGATTCAACATGCCCAGCAGGGCCACGCTACCGAATAGCAGCCCGAGTATGACCTGACGACTTGGCGTGTCTTCGCGAAAGCGCGACAGAACAGCCTGCACGATCGCGATCAAGGCGATCAGGAAAGCAATGTTGTTAATCAGGCTGATGAGCATGCGTCGGGATCAAATTGGTGGGAACTCCAACGGCAATCATTGTAGGGTAATTGCCGGAATTGGCGGCATTTCCCGTTCGGTCGTGTGTTGCGTAGCGGAATTCAGGCTGCCCACCAGGCGGTACGCCTGTCGGATGCATTTGTGGCGAATGATGTTGAACACGGCCTCACATTGATCGGCAAATTCCACGGTCAACCGGGAAAAATGTGCAAAAAGCAAAGCTCGTGGCGCTTGCCCGCTTAAAGCGCTTTCAGGGCGGCATCAATCAATCGGCGGGAAATGCTGATCGGCTCGGGCAGGATGGGCAGGGCGTCGGGCGTGAACCAGCCCGCTTCCTCGATCTCGCTCGGGTCCGGCGCGATCGTGCCGCCGGCGTAGTCGGCGAAGAAGGCAATCATCAGCGAGTTGGGGAAGGGCCAGGGCTGGCTGTTGAAATAGCGCAGGTTGGTGATTTCGATGCCGACTTCCTCGCGCACTTCGCGGGCGGCGCATTGTTCGAGCGTTTCGCCGGGTTCGACAAAGCCGGCCAGAGCGCTGAATACGCCCGGCTTGAAATGCGGGCTGCGGCCGAGCAGCAGTTTGTCGCCATCGCGCACCAGCACCATGACGGCTGGAGAAATGCGCGGGTAGGCGAGCAGGCCGCAAGCCGGGCACTGCATGGCCAGTTCGCCGGCTTTCATGGCGGTCGGTGTGCCGCATTTGCCGCAGAAGCGGTGGTTGTTTTGCCAGTCGAGCAACTGCGTGGCGCGGCCGGCCAGTGCGAAGGTGTCTTGCCCGGCCAGCGAAAAAATGGCGCGTAGCGGCACGGCTTCGCCACCAGGCAATTCGGGAAAGTGCGCGACATCGGCGGCGTGGCAGGGAAGCCCGTTGAGGTCGCCGACGTGAAGGGCATTTTCGGGATGGCCAACGTCGGCAGCGAGGCCGGAGGGGAAGAGAGAGTCGGCACTGCTGAGTGTCAGCAGACGATGCTCGCAGCGTAGGATCCAATAGGCGGGCTGGTTCATGCTTCGGAACCTCAGGCGGAAATGGTTTGCGCCGATGGGGTCGGCGGCAGGCGGTAGATCGTTGTTTCGGCATTGGGCGCCAGCGTACCGAGGGCGAGGCTCAGGATGGAAATGAACAGGCTGGCGAAGAAGGCCGTCCAGAAGCTGGAGATGGTGAAGCCTTTGACCACCTTGGCGACCAGCATGAGCAGCAGGGCGTTGATGACCAGCACGAACAGGCCGAGCGTGAGCAGGGTCAGGGGGAAGGTCAGAATGATCAGCAGCGGCTGCAGCACGGCATTGGCGAAGCCAAGGAGCAGGGCCGAGATGATGAGCGTCGAGGTGCTGGAAAAGCGGATGCCCTTGAATACCAGGCTGGCGCCCCACAGGGACACGGCGGTAATGACCCAATGGAAGAAGAAGCCCAGCAGATTGTCGAACATGTTTTTGCCTTTGTTGAAGTGCTGCTACCCGGTCGGCGCAAGACTGAATTCTAAGCGCTGCTAGGTGTTCTTGCCGTGCATGACGATGCGCGAGACGAACCATATCGCGACCAGATTGGCCGCGACGGCAACGTAGCCGACCAGCGAATAGCCGACGATGCGGCCAGTGGCGTCGAAGGAGGTCAGGAAGCCGGCGAGTGTCGTCGCCAGGCCCATGGCCAGCGACTGCACGGTGCTGTTGAGCGACATGAAGGTGCCACGCAATTTGGGCTGGGCGGACGAGGCGATGATGGCCATGGATGGGATCATGCGGCCCGAGATGAGCACGAAGAAGCTGGCCGAAATGATCAGCCAGATCCACAGCGGCAGGACCCCAGCATGGGTGAGGACGAGCGTGGGCACCATGGCGAGCAGGGCGACGCGGCGATAGACCTCGACTTTGCCAAACTTGTCGGCCCAGCGACCGATCAGGCGCGCGCTGATGAAGGTGGCGGTGCCTCCCACCAGATAAACGATGGGGATGTCCTCCAGCGCGATGCCAACGTTATTCACGGCATAGACTGTGATGTAGGGAATGATCGTGAAGCCGGAAAAAATGACCAGTGCCGAAAAGAACAAGGCACGCAGATGGTTGCTGTCGCCGAGCACGCTGAAGGTGGCAGAGAGCAGATGGGCGCGTTTTTCTTCGCCGATATGGTGGCGTAACTCGGGCAGGAAGCGCAGGCCGATGCCAAGGAATATGACCGTCAGTGCGGCGATCAGAACGAACGGCGCGCGCCAGCCAAAATGGTTCGCCAGCAACAGTGACAGCGGCACCCCGGCAATGGTTGAAATCGAGAACGCGCTCGACACCACGCTGCTCGCCCGCGCCCGCCGCGAGAAAGGAATGCTGTCGGCAATCATGGTCTGCACGAGCGCGCCCATGATGCCGCCGAAGACGCCGGCCAGCCCGCGCGCCAGCATGAGCGTCGAATAGCCCGGTGCCAGACCACAGGCCAGCGTCGCCACGCCGAACAGCGTGAAAACGATGAGCAACAGACGCTTGCGTTCGAACAGGTCGACAAAGGTTGCCGCGAGGATTCCAGAAATGGCAGCGCTGAAACTGTAGGAGGCCACGAGCAGCCCGAACTCGTGCGTGCCGATGCCCAAGGCCGCCATGAGGACTGGCCCCAACGGCATCATGATCATGAAATCGAGTACATGGCTGAACTGGATGCCGGCCAGGGTCAGCAGGAAAAAGCGTTCGGCACGGGGCGAAAGCGTGGTGGTCATGGGGAGTGAATATGGAAATCGCTGGCTCGGATGGTAAGGTCAAGTGACCGGAACGCTGCAATAATTTGCAAGCGGCACAAGCCATGTCGGGTATTGGACTGTATGGCCGGCGCGGCGTCAAAATAGGCCGGAATTTCCGGTCGACCGCAGAATTTTCCTGGAACAGGCGTTGCGACGAGAAAAGCGCGAACCTAAGCCGATATCGGTGTTCGAATACCGCGAAACCATATCCGAACCGTTACGATCAAATCCACATGAGCCCAACCCTCCACGATTTCACCGCCCGACGCCTGAACGGCGATCAGCAAAACCTCGGCGACTACAGCGGCAAGGTGCTGCTGGTCGTCAATACGGCCAGCCAGTGCGGCTTTACGCCGCAGTACAGCGGTCTTGAAGAACTCTACCGGACCTACAAGGACCGGGGCCTCGTTGTCCTCGGCTTTCCCTGCAACCAGTTCGGTGCGCAGGAACCCGGCGATGCCGAAGCCATCGGCCAGTTTTGCGAGGCGCGTTTCGAGGTCACCTTCCCGCTCTTTGCCAAGGTCGACGTCAACGGCGACAACGCCGATCCGCTCTATGCCTGGCTCAAGCACGAAGCGGCCGGCATTCTGGGCACCGAAGCGATCAAATGGAATTTCACCAAATTTCTGGTTGACCGTAGCGGCAAGGTCGTTCATCGCTATGCCCCGGCAACCCGACCGGACGAGCTGGTTGAGGCGATCGAAACGCTGCTCTGAGGCGCAGCAGGCGCGCCGGCGTTTTCGCATGAGGGGAACTGTTCCCTGAAGTATTCATCGAACAAATACCTCATCGCGTGAAAAGGAGCCTCTCATGCAAGCCCAACTGCACTCCATGACCAACCTGTTTGCCCAGCTCGGGCTGCCCAGCGACGAGACTGGCGTTGAAACGTTCATCGCCGCCCACCGCCCGCTCAAGAACGATGTCGCCCTCTACCGCGCGCCCTTCTGGAGCGACGCACAACGCGCCTTCCTCAAGGAAGAAATCATAGAGGACGCAGACTGGTCGGCGGTCATTGATGAACTCAACGGGCGTCTCCGCTAGTCAATCGTCAGCTGAATTTGGCAACGCACTCCTCGTGTAAAAATATGCCATTGGATAAATTCCTTTGGCATCAATTTTGCATTAGACTTAACTCGCCATACGCATTTTGTGATGGTGATTTACCCACAAAGGAGGAGTCAAATTGAAAAAATTCATCGCAGTTAGCGTGGTAGCAATCGCCAGCGGGTTCAGCACAGCAGCCATCAGCGCCGGCGAGTTCGGTAGCGCCGCAGAAGCCAAAGCCATGCTCGAAAAAGCCGTTGTTGCAGTCAAGGCCAACAAGGCCGCCGCACTGGGCCAGTTCGCCAAAGGCGAAGGCGGCTTCCGTGACCGTGACCTGTATCCCTTCTGCGGCGGCCCTGACGGCAATTTCTCTGCCCACCCGAGCCTTACCGGCAAGAGCATGAAGGACCTGATGAGCAAGGCCAACGAACCGATTGGCGCCAAGCTCTACGAAGCCGCCAAGGAAGGCAGCATTGCCGAAGTGCCTTACATGTGGCCGCGTCCGGGTACTACCGAGCCGGTCCAGAAGTACAGCTACGTCACCAAGATCGGTGATCAGGTTTGTGCGGTTGGTTACTACAAGTAAAACACTGGTTTAACCCCTACCGGCCATAGCCGGCGGAAACAGAACCAAAAAAAGCGATGGCCCGCCTCAAATGAGGTGGGCCATTGTCGTTCTGGCGCGACGCAAACTGCCCGAAAACAGCGGCAGCGCCTTCAGTAAAGGGTTTCGCGCGTCGCCGGGCAGCGACAACTCAACTGCTGGCCAGCTTGCCACCCGATGCCATCACCCGCGCGCTGAGCGCCCGCAGCGTTTCCTGAGCATCGTCAGCCGCCTCCTGCATTTCTTCAGCCGTCAACGGCCGCAGCAGCGCCTCCAGCTCAATGCGCTGAATGTTCGGGCACTTGGCGACAGCACCCTGCAGGATGCTGTCCACCTTCTTCGAACCCAGCCCGAACAGCACCTTTTCCAGCACAAACAGGCGAACGACGATGATGTCCTCCGCGTTTTCAGCCGTCGCCTGCACCGCCTCGATCTCCTTGCGCAGATAGCCACGGAACCTGAGTGGTGTGACGTCAGCCGGCACCTGCAGGATGGAGGATCGGAATTGGCCCTGGATCATGCTTCTGCCGTTTCTTTGGCGGGTAGCCAGGTCATCAGTGTTTTGTACATCTGTTCCGGCAGGGCTGGTTTGGAGAGGAAGTCTCGCATTCCGGCATCAAGGCAGCCTTGCTTGTCGTCGGTAAAGGCATTCGCGGTGAGGGCAATAATCGGTGTCTGCCGGTTGCGCGCTTCAGCAAGAATGACCTTTGCAGCCTGAACGCCATTCATTACCGGCATCTGAACGTCCATCAGAATGACGGCATAGTCTTCCTGGCGGGTTTTCTCAATTGCGTCCTGTCCATTTTCGGCCACATCAACGACCAGTCCAACAGTCTCAAGCAAGTCGCGCGCGACTTCCTGGTTGACGATGTTGTCTTCGGCCAGCAGCACGCGTTTTCCTGCATGCTGCTCGAGAATCTGATTCGCATACTGTCCGATGCGCGTATCGTCCGCCTGGAAGGGCGCCAGAGCAGACTTTGGCAGATTGATCTCAAACCAGAACGTGCTGCCACGCCCAGGCGTGCTCTCAACGTCGATGCTGCCGCCCATCAGGCCAACAAGCCGCGCGCTGATGGCCAGGCCGAGACCGGTGCCACCGTATTTCCGGCTCATTGAGCTGTCCGATTGCTCGAACGGGGAAAACAGACGCGATTTTTCGGTGGTGACAAAGCCGATGCCGGTATCAATGACTTCAAAGCGCAGCAGTGCCTCATGTTGATCGGACTCACGCACGATCACGCGGATGACTATGCTGCCGGTATCCGTGAATTTGACAGCGTTGGCGAAAAGATTGATAAGGACTTGTTCGATGCGCAAAGGATCGCCGTTGAAGCTTTGGTTGAGCAGACTCGGCGCAAGCTCTGTTCGCACATCGATTCCCTTTGCCTGCGCCTTGCTGCCGACAACGCTGATGACTTTTTCCAGCATCGGCTGCAGCGTGAAGTCGGAAGACTCAAGTACAAGCCGGTCCGCCTCGATCCGCGAAATGTCGAGGATGTCATTGATAACCGAGAGAAGATGGTCGGCGGCCACCTTGGCCTTGTCGAGCTGATCCTTGCCTTTCTCGTCGGTCATTCGACCGTGGGCTAGCCTGATCATGCCGGTGACGCCATGCAGCGGCGTGCGCAGTTCATGGCTCATGTTGGCGAGGAAGGTGCTCTTGGCGCGGCTCGCTGCCTCGGCTGCATCCTTGGCCGAACGCAGTTCCGCCGTGCGCGCCTTGACCAGGCGCTCGAGATGGTCGCGGTGGGCCATCAGTTCAAGTTCGGCCTGCTTGCGCAGCGTGATGTCGCGCGTTACCGCCAAATGGGCAACTTCGCCAGCCACGTCGATGGGGACTGCATGGGATTCCATGATGCGGCGCTTGCCATTGAGCCCGACGATGGCGTACTCGAGCATGGCCTTCTCGCCATTGAGGACCCGGCGATGCAGTTCGACAAAAGCATCGCGATCTTCTGGCGCGATAAGATCGAATACGGATTGCCCGGCAACCTGATCAAGAGACGCGGCCTCGATCATCTCCAGGCCGGCCGGGTTCATCTGCAACAACCGCCCTTCGGCATCCAGCAGCTTCACGCATTCCGGCTCGTTGGCGATGATTTCCCGGAGTTTTTCTTCGCTGCGCGCCAAACGGGCCCTGTCTTCTTCAGATCGCTGCAACAACCTGAACACATAACTGCCCAGCAGCACGGAAAGCATGAGGAAACCTGCTGTCATTGCCAGTGTCTTGTACGTTTCTGCCCGCCAGCCTGCAAGGTAGTGATCACTTGAAACACCGACGATGGCGATCATGGGCACACTGTTCAGTCGCTGGAATGAAAGCGTGCGGTCAAATCCATCCGGTGAATTCGAGAGGTGGTAGGTTGCAGAACTGACGCCCGATTCAGCCAATGCGCGAAAATCCGGCGAGACGTTGATGTTGCCAACCTCGCCGACCGGGCGGTCGGGAATTTCCGGGAAACGGGCGACGAGGCCCAGGTCCTCGTCGCGAAGAATCAGGGTGCTGTCCGGCGGCAGTTGATATTGCTTCAAAAGCCCGGCGAAATAGCTCACAGCTACCGGGGCAGAAACAACACCGGCAAAACGACCATCCGGATAATTGAAGCGCCGGGAAAAATTGACGATGTATTGTTTTGCGATTCGTCCCAGCCGGGGCTTGCGAAAACGCATCGCATCGTCAGCGTTCGTCTGATGGTAGATGAAGTAGTCGCGATCAGCCCAGGAGACGGCATCGTTCTTGTCAACACCAGTGCCAAGAATAACTATCCCTGAAGCATCGGCGATGCGTATGCCTTCAAGCTCGGCCAGTCGCCCCTGATTGCGTGCAATCAGGCCGTTGATGGACTTTTCATTAATCCTGCCCGTACGCAGCTGCTGCTCGAGTTCAACCACAACAGCGTGGAGGGCCAGGTTGATACCGCGAATGGTGCCGGAGAGCGACTGGTCAACCGAGTTGACGGTGTTTTTTGTCAGTGTCCTGGCTTGCTCTTCGTAGTGCGACTTGCTTCGCTCAAGCGAATAAAACGCCAGCAAGAACACCAGTAGATTGGCTCCGACCAAGGCCATGACCAGGAGTTTTCTTGCGCGCTGCGTCGGGGTCATTATTGTGTATGTGTTTGATTGATTGCCGAAATGCAGAGCGAAAAACCCCGCTGGTTAGCCGTGCATTGTCTCAGAATTAGGCTATAAGTAATAGCTCATATTGTTCTTCAATCGAATATTCGTTGGCTTTCGCGGGGTTTGCTCAAGGAGCCGCGCTCGCCCGATTTGCACGGACAATAAGGAAAGTCGCGTGACGTCGCGACAGAAGCCCGAATCATGCGACGCGTGGGGGCAGGATTATTTGCCTAGCGCCGGGCCAGGCGATGACTTTCTCGCTAGCCGGAGCAGCCAAAGCATGGCTACCCCGGCATTTTCATTTTTGGCCGTTTTTTCCGGTTGACCGTGGCATTCACAGGGTGGGGCAAGCCAGGCCAGCACCCGCAGCAGCTTACTTCGCGACAAAGGTATCCGGCATCTGCAGCGCCACCACTTCGCCGCGCGCGGTGGCCACGCCTTCGGCGTAGACAGTCGCCTCGACCACCACCTTGCGCCCCTTGATCTCCTTGATCTTGCCGCGAATCTCCAGTTCCGGACCGAGCGGCGTCGGCTTCAGGTAACTGACCTGCAGCGAGCCAGTCACGAAGCGAAACGGCCGCAAGCTGTCCATGCTGCGATTCTCGGCGCGATACATCGCGGCGGCCGCTGTGCCCGTGCAGTGGCAGTCGATCAGCGAAGCCAGCAGGCCGCCATAAACGAAGCCGGGAATCGCCGTGTGCTCGGGGCGCGGCTGAAAATGCGTGACCGTCTCGTC
>OCTV010000845.1_pt1 | contig 11645 bp, 11 predicted proteins | sample 1539101 | NCBI WGS metagenome assembly OCTV01 (sample SAMEA3991422, study PRJEB22521) | metagenome | biome: anthropogenic terrestrial biome; feature: sewage plant; material: sludge | place: Sweden | collected 2012-09-26 | reverse complement strand
CGCTGCGGATGTTGTCGAGGTAGGCCTTGGGGTGCTTCCAGCGCATCTGGCGCAGCACGCGGTCATGCAGCGTCAGCTTGGAATGGGCGCCGGCACCGATGCCGAGATAGTCGCCAAAATACCAGTAGTTCAGGTTGTGCTTGCACTGCTTGCCGTTGCGCGCGAAGGCCGAAGTTTCGTAATTGGTGAAACCGGCGGCTGAAAGGCGAGCCTCGATGCTTTCCTGCATGTCGGCGCAAATGTCACCTTCCGGCAGTTCCGGCGGAAAGGCGGCGAAGCGCGTGTTCGGCTCCAGCGTCAGCTGGTAGCAGGAGAGGTGTGATGGCGAAAAACTCAGCGCCGTTTCGACATCAGCGAGCGCTTGCTCATGCGTCTGGCCCGGCAGGCCGTACATGAGATCGAGGTTGAACGAGTCGAAATGCTCACCGGCCAGTTGGGCGGCGCGCTTCGCTTCGGCGGCACCGTGGATACGGCCGAGCGCTTTGAGATGATCGTCGTTGAAGCTCTGGATACCGAGCGACAGGCGATTGACGCCGGCCGAACGGAAGCCGGCAAACTTCTCCGCCTCGACCGTGCCCGGATTGGCTTCGAGCGTGATCTCGGCATTCGGGGCCAGCATGGCCAGCGAGCGGAAGGCGGTGATCAGTTCGTCGATGGCGGCCGGCGAGAGCAGGCTGGGCGTGCCGCCGCCAAAAAAGACGCTGACTACCGGCCGGCCCCAGATCAGCGGCAGGGCGGATTGCAGGTCGGCGATCAGGGCATCGACGTATTCGCGTTCGGGAATCGTTCCGTTCGCTTCGTGCGAGTTGAAGTCGCAGTACGGGCACTTCTGCACGCACCACGGCACATGGACGTAGAGCGCCAGCGGCGGCGAGACGCGGAATTCGAGGTTTGCCACGGTCGACGCCGTTTTTTGGGCAAAAATGGGAATGGTGCGCGCCACGAAATTACAGCGCAGGCAGGCGGGCGATGAGTTTCTGCATCGCCTGGCCGCGATGCGACAACTTGTTCTTGATCGCGCCGTCGAGTTCGGCTGCCGTCTGGCAGTGTGTCGGGACGTAGAACAGCGGGTCGTAGCCGAAGCCGTCGGCACCGCGTTGGGCATCAAGAATGGTGCCGTGCCACTCGCCTTCGGCGATGATCGGTTGCGGGTCTTCGGCCGAACGAACCAGCACGAGGACGCAGGCGAAGTGGGCGCGCCGGTCGCTCTGGCCGGCGAGCTCGGCGAGCAGTTTTTCGTTGTTGCGGGCGTCCGATTTCGGCTCCCCGGCATAGCGCGCCGAATAGACGCCGGGGGCGCCGCCGAGTGCGGCAACGCACAGGCCGGAATCATCGGCCAGCGCCGGCAGGCCGCTGTGCTTTGCGGCATGGCGGGCCTTGGTCAGGGCGTTTTCAACGAAGGTGCAATACGGCTCCTCGGCTTCGGGAATGCCGAGCTGCCCCTGCGGAATGACTTCGAAGCCAAGCGGCGCCAGCAGCGCGTTGAGCTCCTTCATTTTCTTGGCGTTGTTCGAGGCAAGGACGAGCTTTTTCATGCCGGAAATCACTCTGCTAGGGCGCTTTGCTGGGCGGCGGTCAGCTGGCGAATGCCCATGGTGGCGAGATCAACGAGCACGCTCATCTGTTCGCGAGTGAACGGTTCGCCTTCGGCTGTACCCTGGATTTCGACAATCCCGCCGTTGCCGGTCATCACGACATTCATGTCAGTGCCGCAGTCGGAGTCTTCCGGGTAATCGAGGTCGAGGACCGGCGCGCCCTTGTAGATGCCGACCGAGATGGCGGCAACGTGGTCGCGCACCGGGTTGGCCGGCAGTTTGCCCGCGGTGACGAGCTTTTCGCAGGCTTCGTAAAGCGCAACCCAGGCGCCGGTGATCGAGGCGCAGCGGGTGCCGCCGTCAGCCTGCAGGACGTCACAGTCGAGCGTGATCTGCCGTTCGCCGAGGGCCTTGAGGTCGGTTACGGCGCGCAGACTGCGGCCGATCAGGCGCTGGATTTCCTGCGTCCGGCCGGTCTGCTTGCCCTTGGCTGCTTCACGCGACGAACGGGTATGCGTGGCGCGGGGCAGCATGCCGTATTCGGCCGTCACCCAGCCCTGACCCTTGCCGCGCAGAAAAGGCGGCAGACTTTCTTCGACACTGGCCGTGCATAGCACGCGGGTGTCACCCATTTCGATGAGCACCGAGCCTTCGGCGTGGCGCGTGAAATTGCGGGTGATCTTGACGGTGCGGAGTTGATCCGGCTGACGTTGGCTGGGGCGCATGATGGTCCTTATTTTTTTGGGTTACTTGGTGTGTATTTGTCGATGGCCGCGCGGATTTCCTCGATCGCCAGCTCGATTTCATTCTCGCTGAGATCGCTCTTGTAGGAGGGGTTGCGGCCGAATTCGTCGAGCCGCGTGGTGACCTCTTCCTGGCTCATGGTTTGCGTCGAAATGGCGCTGCTCGCATCCTCGACGTAGGCGTCTTCCCAGCGCACGGCGACGACAGACAGGTTGTCGCCATGAGCGCCGCCCTTCAGTTCAGCCTGATTGAGCAGCATCGGAACGGCCTGCAGCAGATTGGCCCCCTTCAGTGCGACGGCCATCATCTCGCCGGGCATTTCGCCCCAAAGTCCATCCGTACTGAGCAGGACGATATCGCCATGGCTGAGCGGCGTCTTGCGCGAGAACTCGATTTCCGGCGGGTGCGGACTGCCCAGACAGCTGTAGATCTTGTTGCGGTCGGGGTGAAATACCGCCTGCGCCTCGGTGATCATGCCTTCTTCAACGAGCAGCCGGATGCGCGAGTGATCCTTGGTCTGGACGATGAGCTTGCCGTCGCGGAACAGATATAGCCGCGAATCGCCGGCATGCGCCCAGTAGGCGACGTTGTCTTGGACGATGCAGGCGACGCAGGTCGTGCGCGGCGTGTCTTTCAGGCGGTGGCGGGCGGCGTAGTCGAGAATGGCGTGGTGGGCGTTGGTCATGCCCTTCTGCAGAAAGCGGAAAGGGTCCATCAGAACGGGGCGGGCTTCGCGCTGGAAAGAGTCGGCCAGCGTCTGAACGGCAATCTGCGCGGCAATTTCGCCGTAGTGATGTCCGCCCATGCCATCTGCGACAACCATCAGCAGAGCGTCGCGCGAGTAACAGTACGTCGTCCGGTCCTCGTTGTTGGCACGGCCACCCACACGGCTTTCCTGATAGATGGTGAATCTCATTGCGTCGGCTTCCTGAGTTTATCGACGAAGCGGCCAATCCAGCTCGGCGAGGGCTTCGGGCGGGGTGGGGTGACGGTCTCGACAAGCGCCTTCTGCAGTGCAAAAACGCTTTGCGGACGGTAAAGATGGTTGAGGTTGAGGCACCAGTCGATGATTTCGAGCAGGCGGTCGGAAAACTGACCGTCCCAGCGCATCATGGCCGGTGCCAGAGTGTCCTTTTTCATGCGCGCATCGGCGGCCAGCGGCGCGCAGCCGGCCAGGCAGGCGTACATCGAGGCACCGACGCTGTAAATATCGCTCCACGGCCCGAGATCCTTGCGTGAGCCATAGTGTTCGGGCGAGGCGAAACCCGGCGTGTACATCGGCTTGAGGATGGGCTGGTCGGTGATCAGGGTCTGACGTGCGGCGCCGAAGTCGATGAGGACCGGCGTGTTGTCGCCGCGCAAGTAAATGTTCGAGGGCTTGAGGTCGAGATGCAGCAGTTTGTTCGAGTGCACCTCGCGCAGGCCGTTGAGCATGCGGGTGAACACGCCGCGCATGAAGCGCTCGGAGATATGTCCCTGATGTTTCTGAATAAACTCTTGCAGCGTCCGGCCGTGTTCGTACTCCATCACCATGTAAACCGTTTCATTGGCGCGAAAAAAATTCAGCACGCGGATCACGTTAGGGTGAGAGAGACGGGCCAGGGCGCGGCCTTCCTCGAAAAAACACTTCATTCCGTAGCGAAATGCACCCAGATGTTCGGCCGAGATGAGCGGCGTGACATCTCCGCGCGTGCGCAGCGCCAGGCTATTGGGCAGATATTCCTTGATGGCTACCTGCCGGCCGGCCGTATCGGTCGCCAGGTACACAATAGAAAAGCCGCCGAGCGAGAGCTGGCGGTCTATTGTGTATTCTTCCAGAAGGTGACCGTTGGGTAACGGCTGATTGGCTTGTTGCGCCATGGAGCTCGCGGTTATGATGCAATTTCAGGCATTTTCGGGCGTGTTGTCCGGACTGTAAAGCAAGGGATTCCCGACAATGATTTGTAGTATGACCGGTTATGCCGTTAAAACACGTGATTTAGAGCACGGAACGCTGCAACTTGAGCTAAAAAGCGTCAACTCACGTTATCTCGATTTCCATTTCCGGGTTGCCGAAGACCTGCGTGCACTGGAAATCCCGCTGCGCGAACTGCTCGCCGCCCGCATCAATCGTGGCAAGGTCGAGTGCCGTCTCTCCTTCAATGCGGCCGCGGCCAAGGCCGATCAACTCAAAATCAACGGCGAGTTGCTGGCCACGCTCAAGTCGCTGAGTGAACGCGTGCGCGGTGAAATGCCCGAAGCGGCACCCCTGTCAGTCAACGAAACACTTCGCTGGCCCGGCATGTTCGGTGAGCAGAACGTGGATTTCGCTGCGTTGAGCCCCGAAGTCATGACTCTGGCGCGCGACGCACTGGTCGATTTCACGGCGACCCGCGGCCGCGAAGGCGACAAGCTGGCCGAAACCATCATCGACCGCGTCAACGCCATGCGCGACATCGTTCGCCGTGTTGCGCCGCGCATTCCCGAGGCGCAGGCCATTTACACCGACAAGCTGCGCCAGCGCCTGATTGAAGCGCTCGGTGGCGCCAGCGACGACCGTGTTCTCCAGGAAGTCGCCGTCTTCGCGACGCGCATCGATGTTGCCGAAGAACTGGCCCGTCTGAGTACCCATCTCGATGAAGTCGAGCGCGTGCTCAAACACGGAGGCGCCTGCGGCAAGCGCCTTGATTTCCTGATGCAGGAACTCAATCGCGAAGCCAATACGCTCGGCTCGAAGTCGGCGATCACCGAGGTGTCGCAGGCGTCGATGGAACTCAAGCTGCTCATCGAGCAAATGCGCGAGCAGATCCAGAACCTGGAATAAATCGCGAGTGGCGCCGTGGCCTGCCGATTGTGCGGGCCAGTTTCAATTTTGGCCGATATTCCCGGTTGACCGTAGCAAGTAGGATTTAACGTTGTATTCCCGCGGTGGCGGGCGTTTTTCAGAGGGTTAGCATGGCTGGAAATCTTTATGTGGTGGCTGCACCGTCCGGTGCCGGCAAAACGACACTGGTTCGATTGCTTCTGGAGCAGGAAAAGGCTGTTCAGCTCTCCATTTCCTACACCACCCGCGCGCCGCGTCCGGGCGAGGAAAACGGGCGCGAATATCATTTCGTCGATGCCACCGAATTCCAGGCCATGATCGGCCGGCAGGAGTTCCTCGAATGGGCCGAAGTGCATGGCAATTTCTACGGTACCTCGAAGAAATGGATTGCTGACCAGTTGGCGATTGACCGCGATGTCCTGCTCGAGATCGACTGGCAGGGCGCGCAGCAGGTGCGGGCGCTGTTTCCGCAGGCGATAGGTGTCTTCATCCTGCCGCCGTCGATGGAAGAGCTGACACGTCGCCTGACCGGCCGCGGCACAGACAGTGCCGACGTCATTTCCCGTCGTCTTGCCGCTGCGCAGGCCGAAATGCGCCATGTCGGAGAATTCGACTATGTTATTATTAACGACCAGTTGGCTCAGGCTCTGGATGATTTGCGCGCGGTTGTGCGCGCCTCCCGTCTGAGCTTTGGGGCTCAGCGTGCCCGCCACGCCGCCCTGTTTCAAAGAATGATCTGATTTTGAGGTTCCCATGGCTCGCGTTACCGTTGATGACTGTCTGAAAAAAATCCCCAATCGCTTCATGATGACCCTGGCTGCCGCCCACCGCGCCCGCCAGCTGGCCAATGGCGCGACGCCGCTGGTCGACGCCGAGAAGCACAAGCCGACTGTCGTTGCGCTGAAGGAAATGGGCGCCGGCAAGATCGGTCTGGAAGTGCTTAACCGCGGCCAGTCCTGAAAGCAGGGGCGGTGAAGACTGATGGATTCCGCGCCGTCACCTCTGCCGCCTGCTGAAGAGGAACCCGCCTACCGGGTTTTCCTCGATAGTCTCGATTACCTTTCCCCCGCTGATCTAGAGAAAATCAAGGCTGCGTACGCATACGCAGCCAAGGCGCACGCCAGTCAGCGGCGCATGTCGGGCGAGGCGTATATCACGCATCCGCTGGCCGTTGCCGGCGCCGTCGTCGAGTGGCGGATGGATGGCGATGCCATTGCTGCAGCGCTCCTCCACGATGTGCTGGAAGACACCGGAACGACCAAGCATGAACTGGCCGAGAAATTCGGCAAGGAAGTTGCCGAGCTGGTCGATGGTCTGTCCAAGCTCGACAAGATGGAATTTGCTTCCTATCAGGAAGCGCAGGCCGAGAATTTCCGCAAGATGCTGATGGCCATGGCGCGCGATTTGCGCGTCGTGCTCATCAAGCTCGCCGACCGCCAGCACAATCTGGCGACGATGTCGGCCATGCGTGCCGACAAGCGCGCCCGCATCGCCCGAGAAACGCTGGAAATCTACGCGCCGATTGCCTTGCGGCTCGGCCTCAACAAGCTCTACCGCGAATTGCAGGACACCTCTTTCCGCCTCATCCATCCGCATCGCGCAGCGGTGCTGACCAAGGCGCTGTCCACTGCGCGCGGCAACCGCAAGGAGCTGCTGACGCGGATTCTTGATGGCATCAACGACAAGCTGGCGCATGCCGGCCTGAAGGCCGAGGTGTTCGGTCGCGAAAAGAGTCTGTACTCGATTTTCCGCAAGATGAAGGAAAAGCAGCTGTCGTTTTCGCAGGTGCTCGATATCTATGGCTTCCGCGTCGTTGTCGACAACGTGCCGACCTGTTATCTGGCGATCGGCGCCCTGCACAGCCTGTTCAAGCCGGTGCCCGGCAAGTTCAAGGACTACATCGCGATTCCCAAGGCCAACGGCTATCAGTCGCTGCACACGACGCTGATCGGCCCTTACGGTACGCCGGTCGAAGTCCAGATCCGTACGCGCGAAATGCACAACGTCGCGCAGGAAGGTGTGGCCGCGCACTGGCTGTACAAGGACATGGACGAGTCCAGCGCTGATCTGCAGATCAAGACGCACAAGTGGCTGCAGTCTCTGCTCGAAATGCAGACCAGCGACTCGGCCGAGTTCTTCGAGAACGTCAAAATCGATCTCTTCCCGGACGAGGTCTACGTTTTCACGCCCAAGGGCAAGATCATGGCCATGCCGCGTGGTGCGACCGTGGTCGACTTCGCCTATGCCGTGCATACTGACGTTGGCCACCGCTGCTCGGCAGCGCGCGTCAATCACGAACTGGCGCCGCTGCGCACCGACCTGCGTAACGGCGATCTGGTGGAGATCATCACCTCGCCGCAGGCCAGCCCCAATCCGGTCTGGCTGACCTACGTCAAGACGGGCCGCGCTCGCAGCAAGATCCGCCATTTCCTGCGCACCATGCAGAACGAGGAATCGGCCCGCCTAGGCGAACGCCTGCTGCGCCAGGAGTTGCTGTCGCTCGGTGTGGTGCCGATCTCGATTCCGACCGAGGTATGGGACCAGATGGTCAAGGCCGGTGGCCAGAAAACGATTGAAGAGGTTTATACGGAGATCGGGCTGGGCAAGCGCCTGCCGTCGGTCGTCGCCCGCCGTCTGCTGGCCCGTGAAAACATGTCGAACGAAGTGCCGAGCGGTATGGCGCTGGCCATCCACGGCACCGAGGGTATGGCCATCCAGCTGGCGAGCTGTTGCCAGCCGATTCCCGGCGACCCGATCATCGGCTCGATCCGCAAGGGCAGTGGCCTGATCATTCATACGCACGACTGCACGGCCATACGCAAATCGCGCTCGACCGAGCCGCAGAAATGGATCGATGTCGAGTGGGAGCCGGAAGAAGGAAAGTTGTTCGAGATCCGCATCAAGGTCGAGGTCAAGAACGCGCGTGGCGTGCTGGCCCAAGTTGCCTCGGCAATTGCCGAGGCAGGCTCGAACATCGAGCATGTCGCCATGGATGCCGATCCGGAGAGGCTGTTCACCTCGCTTCGTTTTACCATCCAGGTCGCCCACCGCAATCATCTGGCGTCGGTCATGCGCGGCATGCGTCACATTCCCGAAGTGACCCGCATTACCCGTGAAAGGGGAGGCGACACTTGAGAGTGCTCGTGCTGGGTGCCGGGGTCGTCGGCACGGCAAGTGCGTGGTATCTCGCCCGCGCCGGGCATCAGGTGACGGTCATCGACCGTCAGCCGGTGGCCGGCAACGAAACGAGCTTCGCCAATGGCGGACAGATTTCGGTGTCGCATGCCGAGCCGTGGGCCAATCCGCACGTCCTGGTGCGCCTGCGCAAATGGCTGGGGCGCGAAGATGCGCCCTTGCTCTGGCGCTGGCGGGCCGATCCGGCGCAACTGGCCTGGGGGCTGCGCTTCCTCGGTGAATGTCTGCCCGGTTCCACCCGCCGTAACATGGAAGCGATTGTCGCCATGGCGCTCTACAGCCGTGGCTGCCTGCAGAGGCTGCGTCAGGAGCTGGGCCTGCAATACGACCATCTTGAGCGCGGCATCCTGCACATTTACACCGACCGAGAGGAGTTTTCGGTCGCCATGGAGGCGGCGCAAGTCATGCGTCACCTGGGGCTGGATCGTCTTACGGTCGACGCCGAAAAATGCCTGAAAATTGAACCGGCGCTGGCCGGTGCGCGGGAACTCTTGGTCGGTGGCGATTACACACGCTCCGACGAGTCCGGGGATGCGCACAAATTTACCCAAGCCCTGGCTGAGCAGGCGCGTGCCATCGGTGTCGATTTTCGTTTCGGCATGGACATCGAGCGCATAGCCTCCGGCGGCAGCAAGATTGCCGCAGTTGTCGCTCGTGGCAACGAGGGGGCGGAGCTGTTGACGGCCGATGCCTACGTGGTTGCGCTCGGCAGCTATTCGCCACTGCTCATGAAACCGCTGGGCATCACGCTGCCGGTTTATCCGGCCAAGGGCTATTCGGCGACCCTGACTTTGGCCGAGGGCAGTGTGGCGCCGATGGTCAGTGTGACTGACGACGAGTGCAAGCTGGTTTTTTCCCGTCTCGGCAACCGCCTGCGCGTTGCCGGAACGGCTGAATTCAACGGCTACAACCTTGACCTCAACCCGGTGCGCTGCCAGGCATTGATCACGCGCACCCGCCAGCTTTTCCCCGAGTTGAAAACGGTCGGCGAACCGGAATTCTGGTGCGGCCTGCGCCCGGCGACGCCGTCGAACGTGCCGATCATTGGCCGGACACGTTTCAGCAACCTGTGGCTCAACACCGGCCATGGCACGCTGGGCTGGACCATGGCCTGTGGCTCCGGCGCTGCGCTGGCCGAGCTGGTCAGCGGTACCCTGCCCGAACCGGATTTTCCCTTCCTGAAATGCTGATCGACACCCACTGCCATCTCGACGCGGCTGAATTTGATGCCGACCGGGATGCGGTGTATGCCGCGGCAACGGCGGCCGGGGTGGGGCGGATCGTTGTGCCGGGTGTTACGGTCAACCGGAATTTTCGGCCAAAATCGACAATCGCCGAGTATCCGGCCTGCGTCGAGGCCTACGGTATCCACCCGCTTTACGTCGACCAATCCAGCCTGGAAGACCTGCCCCGGCTACGTGGCTGGCTGCAGCAGGCGCCTCCGGTTGCCGTCGGCGAGATCGGGCTTGATTTCTACGTGGCCGGACTCGACACCGAGCGTCAGACCCATTATTTCGTCGAACAACTCAAGCTTGCCCGCGAGTTCGATCTGCCCGTGCTGCTTCATGTCCGCCGGGCGGTCGACCCGGTTCTCAAGCAGTTGCGCCGGATTGGCGTGCGGGGCGGCATCGCCCATGCCTTCAACGGTAGTCGGCAGCAAGCCGATGAATTCATCAAGCTCGGCTTCGTCCTCGGCTTTGGCGGCACGATGACGTTTGATGGCTCGACGCGAATCCACGAACTGGCTAGAACGCTCCCGCTCGAATCCATCGTGCTCGAAACGGATGCGCCCGACATCCCGCCGGCCTGGCTCAATCGTGGCCGCAACTCGCCCGCCGAACTGCCGCGCATTGCCGATACGCTGGCCGAACTGCGTGGCCTTTCACGCAATGACGTGGTCGCCGCAACGGCAGCCAATGCCCGGCGGATTCTGCCTGGCATTTGATCATCGTCAACATACCTACAAAAGTTATAGGGGTATTTCAACGATTTGATCTGCGCTAAAGATTCGACGTCAGTTGGGCGTAGATTGCCCAAGCTGACATCTAATCGACTGGGCGTGGTATGGACATGAAAGTTTCCTCCGGCATCAATATTTCCAGCGTCATTCTGGGTGTTTTGCCCGCTGATGGCGCGGCGGTCAGCAAGAGCCTGCGCGAACTCGACGGGGTCGAGGTCCATGCGGTTGGCGAAGATGGCCGGATGATCGTGACGATCGAATCCGGCGACGAAGACAACACCAGCAACACCTTTGAGATGATCCGCCAGATGCCGGGAGTGATTTCGGCCGCCCTGGTGTTTCACCAGTACGAATCTGATCCAGACGAGGAGGCCTGAGATGATCGAAGTAAAACTTACCCGGCGTGATTTCATCAAGAGCAACGCAGTCGCGGCGGCCGCAACCGTTGCCGGCATCAGCGTGCCAACCGCCGTCATGGCGCAGCAGGCAGGCAAGGGCGACGGCGTGCGCTGGGACAAGGGCGTCTGTCGCTACTGCGGCACCGGCTGCGGTGTACTGGTCGGTGTCAAGGAAGGCCGTGTCGTGGCCACGCAGGGCGACCCCGATGCGCCGGTCAATCGCGGCCTGAACTGCATCAAAGGTTACTTCCTCTCCAAGATTCAATACGGCAAGGATCGTCTGCAAACGCCTTTGCTGCGCATGAAGGACGGCAAGTACGACAAGAACGGTGACTTCAAGCCGATCACCTGGACCCAGGCTTTCGACATCATGGAAGAGAAGTGCAAGGCCGCGCTCAAGGAAGGCGGGCCACGCAATATCGCCATGTTCGGCTCCGGCCAATGGACGGTGTGGGAAGGTTACGCTGCCGCCAAGCTGATGAAGGCCGGCTTCCGCACCAACAATCTCGATCCCAACGCTCGCCACTGCATGGCCTCGGCCGTCGCCGGCTTCATGCGCACCTTCGGTATCGACGAGCCGATGGGCTGCTATGACGACGCCGAGCATGCCGACGTTTTCGCGCTGTGGGGTTCGAACATGGCCGAGATGCACCCGATCCTCTGGTCGCGCATCACCGACCGCCGCTTGAGTGCCAAACACGTCAAGGTCCACGTGCTGTCGACCTTCACCCATCGCTCCTGTGAATTGTCAGACAACACGCTGATCTTCAAGCCGCAGTCCGATCTGGCCATCCTCAACTACATCTGCAACCACATCATCACGACGGGTGCGGTCAACAAGGAATTCGTTGCCAAACACGTCAAGTTCGCCAAGGGCGTGACGGACATCGGCTACGGCCTGCGTCCGAATCACCCACTCGAAAAAGTGGCGATGAACAACGGCTACCCGGGTGAGGAAGGCAAGCCGAAGGGCAATCCGAACAACTCGACGCCGATGACTTTCGACGAGT
>OCTV010000843.1_pt1 | contig 11659 bp, 10 predicted proteins | sample 1539101 | NCBI WGS metagenome assembly OCTV01 (sample SAMEA3991422, study PRJEB22521) | metagenome | biome: anthropogenic terrestrial biome; feature: sewage plant; material: sludge | place: Sweden | collected 2012-09-26 | reverse complement strand
CTTCCGATCTACAAATAAAATCAATACAAATAATTCAATTCCTGCACAAATCGAATATGAAGTAAAAAAACTAGAATCAGGACTAACGATAATTAAAAATATTGCTATTGTTTCTCCATTACTAGGTCTTTTAGGAACTGTTATTGGAGTTTATATCTCTTTTGAAGAAATAACTGCAAAAGGTTTAGGAGATCCAACAATATTTTCAAATGGAATTGGAATTGCATTAATCACAACAATTGCTGGAATCATTGTAGCAATTCCACATCAAATTGCTTATAACCATTTTATTGCAATGATTGATAAAATAGAATTAAAAGCAAAAAAAGAGTTAGTTGGAAATAACTAAAATGAAAAGAAGAGAATCTTTAGGTCTAGATTTAACACCTGTTATTGATGTTGTATTTATTCTTTTAATCTTTTTTATTGTTTCTTCTGTGTTTAAAAAGGAAGAATTAGCTTTAATTTTAGATTTACCAACTTCAAATGCAAAAGAAATGAAAATTGACGAAGAACAAATTTTTATTGAACTAAATCAAAATAAATTAGCAATAAAAGGAATTGAAGTTTCATTTGAATCTTTAGAAGATAATCTAAAAGCTATAAAAAACAAAGAGAAAGCCGTTATAGTAAGGATTGACAAGAAAGTTGAATACCAAAGAGTTGTAAAAGTATTAGATTTATTACAAAAATATAATCTTACAAATCTTGCTTTAGTTACAAATGAAGAGAATAAAAAATAGTCAAATTTACGAATAATTACAAATTCTTTATAAAAAAGTATTTTTTTTTGTTTTTGTGCTATAATGTTTCCATTGAAAGATGGTTTAGGGTTCATCTATAGTTTATGTTTTTCTTGTAACGGTAGTTTTAAGTACACACTCAATCTAAAGAATTCTCAATATTATATCTTCAAAGCTTTAGAAATGAAGTATTTTAAAAAAAAAGGGGTTACAATGGCAACATTAGTAAACGGAACAGTTAAATGGTTTAATAGCGAAAAAGGTTATGGTTTTATCGAGCAAGAAAATGGTGGTAAAGATGTATTCGTACATTACAGAAACATCAACAATTCTGGATATGGAAGAGTTTCATTAAATGACGGTCAAAAAGTAACTTTTGAAGTTGGTCAAGGTGAAAAAGGTCTTCAAGCAGAAAACGTAACAGCTTTATAATTTTAGCTTTACTATTTAAAAAGGGAAGAGATTTTATCTCTTCCCTTTTTTTTATTGTAATTTTTCTTCTTCTAATAACTGTTTATACTCATCATCGGTGAATATTCTTGATTTTGTTATAAACTGATAACCTAAATCTATTTCTAAAGAAAAAGAATTTCCAAAGGCACTTTTTTCTTCTCTTACATCTATTGTTATAAAAGAGTGTTTAAAATATTCAAATTGGTCTTTATCTATGAAGAACTCACAACCACAAATTTCACCCATTTTTACATTTCTACTTGGAACATAAAAATCGCCCTTTTCATAACACATTGGAGCTGTTCCATCACAACAACCACCACTTTGATTAAATACTAAATCACCATGTATCTCTTTTAATTTTTCAATAACTTTTTCAGCAGCTGGAGTTACATCTACTCTTTGTATAGACATTTTATATCCTTTATAGTATATAACGCAAAAAACCCATAGAGGAGAACTTTCTATGGGTTTTGTATTTCAAGGTTGATTTAGAAATAAATCCTAGAAGAAACCTAATTTATTTTTACTGTAAGAAGTTAAAATATTTTTTGTATGTCTATAAGAGTTTAACATCATCATGTGAGTTTCTCTTCCAATTCCTGATTTTTTGTATCCACCAAATGATGCATGAGATGGATATAAGTGGTAACAATTTACCCAAACTCTTCCAGCTCCAATTCCTCTTGAGAATTTATGTAATTGGTGAGCATCTCTTGACCAAACACCTGAACCTAAACCATAAATTGTATCATTTGCAATTGCTAATGCTTCATCTTCATCTTTAAAAGTTGTAACAGCAAGTACAGGTCCAAAAATCTCTTCTTGGAAAATTCTCATTTTGTTATGACCTTTAAATAGTGTTGGTTGAATATAATAACCATTTGGATAAGTTTCAGATTCATAAACATCTCCACCAATTAGTAATTCAGCACCCTCTTCTTTACCAATTTTGATATATTCCATAATTTTTTCTTTTTGATTTAAAGAACATTGAGCACCCATCATATTTTCAGAATCTAATGGATTTCCTAATTTAATAGCTTTTACTCTTTCAAGTACTCTTGCCATAAATGGCTCATAAATTGATTCTTGAATTAATGCTCTTGAAGGACAAGTACAAACTTCTCCAGAGTTAAATGCAAATAGAACTAAACCTTCAATTGCTTTATCAAAGAATTCATCATCCGCGTCCATGATTGATTCTAAGAAAATATTTGGTGATTTCCCACCAAGCTCTAAAGTTGAAGGAATAATATTCTCAGTTGCATATTGCATAATTAATTGACCAGTTGTAGTTTCACCTGTGAATCCTACTTTTTTAACTAATGGATGAGTTGATAAGAATTTACCAATTCTTCCACCTGCACCATTAATAATATTAATTACACCTGCTGGTAAAACATCTTGAACTGCTTCCATTAATAATATAATTGACATAGGAGTTGCACTTGCTGGTTTCATTACAATACAATTACCAGCTGCAATTGCAGGAGCTAATTTCCATGCAGCCATTAATAATGGAAAATTCCAAGGAATAATTTGAGCAACAACACCATAAGGCTCATGAATTTCTTGAGAAATTGTGTTTTCATCTAAATCTGAAACTGTTCCTGATTCTGCTCTAATTACAGATGCAAAATATCTAAAATGATCTACAACCAATGGAACGTCCGCTGCTAAAGTTTCTCTAATAGTTTTTCCATTATCTAAAGTTTCTGCAATTGCTAATTTTTCTAAATTTGCTTCAATTGCATCTGCCATTTTATTTAGTAAATTACTTCTTTCAAGAACAGAAGTGTGTTTAAATGATTGAAATGCTTTATCAGCTGCTAATATTGCTGCTTCAACATCTGCTTCGTTTGATCTTGGAATTCTAGTTAATAATTCGCCATCAACAGGAGAGATATTGTCAAAATATTCACCACTTGTTGGAGCAACCCATTCTCCACCAATGAAATTCTCATATTGAGGTTTATATGTAGGTCTTGTGTAAATCATTTTTGTATCCTTTTTTTATAATTTATCTTGGAAAAATTTGTTAAATTTATTAACTTTTCTTTTTCGCTTAATGAAATTCTACACGAGATTTATAGCGTGAATAAAGCCCTAGTATAGCATGAGTATAGCAGTGCTGTTTTTTGTTACAAATTACGATAAATTGGGCTTTTTATTGCTCTTTTTTTCTATGTTTTTTTCAAAATATCTGCTACAATTTTTTTATGAAAACATTTAATTACATAATAAATAATGAACCATTGAGTTCTATAATTGATTTTGCTACTTTTAAAGATGAAAAGAATGTATTAATTCAGATATTTTGCGGGGAGAAAAAAGATATCTTAAGAAATATATTAGAGGAAATCACTAAAGAGTTGCCAAATGCTATTTGTATAGGTTCTTCTACGGATGGAGAAATCAACAATAATACAATTACTACGTTAAATACAATAATCACTATAAGTGTATTTGATAAAACTACTTTAAAAATTGCCTATGTAAATGAAAAAGATTCTTTTTCAAATGGTAAAAATTTAGCAACTCTTTTATGTAATGAAGATACTAAACTTCTAATTACTTTTACAGATGGAGCTAAAACAAATGGTGAAGAGTTTTTAAATGGAATTAGTTTTATTAATAACAAAGTTATCATAAGTGGGGGAATGGCTGGAGATAATGCTAACTTTACTCAAACATTTATTTCTTGTCAAAATAAGATATTAACAAATGGGGCTGTTGGAGTTTCACTTAATTCTAAAACTCTAAAAGTATGTAATGCTTATAATTTTAATTGGTCACCAATTGGAATTGAACATACAATTGAAGAGGTAGAAGGAAATAGAGTTTATAAAATTTCAGGATTAACACCTTTGGATTTTTATGAAAAATATTTAGGTGAATATGTTGCTAAATCACTTCCTGCAACTGGAATTGAATTTCCACTAATAATACAAAAAAACAATATTCCGCTAGCAAGGGCTGTTATTGCAAAACATAATGATGGGAGTTTGAGTTTTGCAGGAAATCTTCATAAAGGTGATGTTGTAAAACTTGGATTTGGAAATGTTGAACTTATTATGAGCAATCCACTTAAATCTTTGTTTTCAAAATGTTGTATAAAAGATACGGAAACATTTTTTATATATGCGTGTATGGCTAGACGAAGATATATGCCTGATTTGATAAATGTTGAGATAAAACCTTTTTCAAAAATAGCTCCAACTGCTGGATTTTTTACTTATGGAGAGTTTTATCACAATTGTGGAACAAATGAACTTTTAAATCAAACTTTAACTATTTTGGCTTTAAGTGAAAAAGAAGATGTGGATTATGAAGTTGAACCTATTATTCACGATGAAAATACAATATTAAGTGACCATGCAAAAAGTCTTCAAGCTTTAACTCACCTAATACAACAATCTTCAAGTGATTATAACAAACAATCCAAAGAGCTTGAAAATGGAAATATTTATGCTCAAAATCTAATTGCTTCACAAAAACAGTTTTTAAAACACGCTGTTCATGAAACAAATACTCCATTATCAATTATCATGGGAAATATTGAGATGTTTGAAATGGAACATGGAAAAAACAAATATTTATCAAATATTGAAGTTGCAATGAAAAATATCTTTAGTATTTACGATGATTTGAGTTATTTAGTAAAAAAAGACCAAGTAAATCAAGCAACACATAAAATTGATTTAGTTGATTTTGTAAGAAGTAGAGTTGAATTTTTTGCTTCGTCTGCTTTGAAATTTAAATCAAAATTCAAATTCCAAACAAATAAAAACAAGATTATTCTAAATTTTAATGAGATAAAACTTCAAAGAATTGTAGATAACAATCTTACAAATGCAATTAAATACACACTTGAAAATGAAATTATAAATGTAAAACTAGACCTTCACAACAATAATTGTGATTTTATAATCGAAAGCCGTTCAGCTCAGATTTTAGACCCACAAAAAATATTTGAGGAGTATTACAGAGAAGAAGTTTCAAAGGATGGTTTTGGACTTGGATTAAATTTGGTAAAAAGAATTTGTAGTGAAGAAAATGTAGGAATAAAACTAGAATCAGGTGAAAATTGGGCTTCATTTACATACACATTTAAAGGAGTATTATGAAAATTTTATTAGTTGAAGACGATATTATGTTAAATGAGATGATAACAGAATATATAACATCTACTGGACATATAATAAAAAATGCAAAAACTGGTGCAGAATCTTTAGATATTTTAGAAAAAGAGAGATTTGATTTATTAATTTTAGATATAAATCTTCCAGATATTAATGGTTTTACAATTTTAGAAAAAATGCATGAACAAAAAAGAATGATTCCAACTATTTATATTTCAGCACTTATAGATATTGAAGATATTTCTAGGGCTTTTGATTTGGGTTGTTTTGATTATTTGAAAAAACCTTTTCATCTAAAAGAGCTAACTTTGAGAATAAATAAAATTCTAAAAACAAGAATCGTTCCCCAAAGACACAAAAGATTATCAAAACATTATAGTTTTGATTCAGAAAATATGACACTTTTATTTAACAATGAACCTCATATTTTACCAAAACGACAACTTCAAATCATCGAACTTTTGGCATTAAATAGAAGTTTAGTTGTGCAATATGATATGTTTAGAACTTATGTTTGGAATGATGATTATATTGATAATGCAACAATCAGAGCGGAAGTTAATAGGGTAAAAACTGTACTAAAAGAGGATTTTATTAAAAATATTAGAGGTAGTGGATATATGATTGAAAGACCTAATTAAAAAATATTTTAGAGGAAATGCCTCTAAAATATTTAGTTTTTATTTATTGCACAAAGGTCAGAAAATGCAACTTCAAGTCTAGCAATCATAGTTTCTTGCCCTGCTCTAATCCATTTTCTTGGGTCATAGTAGTTTTTATTAGGTTTATCTTCACCCTCTGGGTTTCCAATTTGTCCTTGTAAATATCCATGATATTTAGCTTCATAAGCTCTAACACCATCCCACGTTGCCCATTGAGTATCTGTATCAATATTCATTTTAATAACACCATACGAAATAGCTTCTCTTATTTCTTCTAATAATGAACCTGAACCACCATGGAATACAAAATCAACAGGTTGAGCAGAAGTTCCAAGTTTTTCTTGAATATATTTTTGAGAATTATCTAAAATTTTTGGACTTAATACAACATTTCCTGGTTTATAAACACCATGAACATTTCCAAAAGATGCAGCTATTGTAAAATTCTCACCAACTTGGCTTAATTTTTCATAAGCATAACAAACTTCTTCTGGTTGAGTATATAAAAGTGCATTGTCAACATCAGAGTTGTCAACACCATCTTCTTCACCACCAGTGATTCCAAGTTCAATTTCTAACATCATATCAAGTGCATTCATTTTTTTGAAATACTCAACACAAATTTCAATATTCTCTTCTAAAGGCTCTTCACTTAAATCAAGCATGTGTGAAGTAAATAAAGGTCTTCCTGTTTGCTCAAAATGTTTAGCCCCTGCTTCTAATAAACCATCTATCCAAGGTAAAAGTTTTTTAGCCGCGTGGTCTGTGTGTAAAATTACAGGTATTCCATAAGCTTTTGCCATAATATGAACATGATTAGCTCCACTAATTCCACCTAAAACTGCAGCATCAGAAGTTTTTAAACCTTTACCAGCATAAAAACCAGCTCCACCATTTGAAAATTGAATAATAATAGGAGATTTAACTTTCGCTGCAACTTCTAAAACTGCATTTACTGAATCCGTCCCCACAACATTAACAGCTGGAATTGCAAAATTATTCTCTTTTGCATAAGCAAAAAGTTTTTTTGCTTCACTTCCTGTTAAAACACCTGCATTTACAATATCTAATACACCCATTTTTATTCCCTTATTTGATAATTATCTTAGCGTCTTTTCTTAATTCAGTTGATAACGCTTCGATTTTTTTACCAAAACTGTTTCTTAATAAAATTTGAGCGATTTTAGGTTCAACTTCTTCATAAGTTAAAGTTTTTGCAGCTGTTTTATCTTTTAAGAAAATTACGTGATAACCAAATTCTGTTTTTGCAGGAGTTTTTGAGTATGTATTTTTTGCTAAAGTTTTTGCTGCTGCTGTAAATTCAGGAACTAATTGATCAGCAGGAACTTTTCCTAAATAACCACCATTAGTTTTAGTTGAATCAACTGATTTGTTTTTTGCTATTTCAGCAAATTTTTCTTCTTTTTTTGCTGCTTTATCAAGTTCTACAATAATAGCTTTTGCTTCAACTTCTGTTTTTACTAAGATATGTCTTAAATCTAAAAGTTCAGGAACTACGAATTTAGCTTTATTTTTTTCAAAAAAATCTCTTTTATCTTGATCTGTAAATTTTAATTTATCTACTTCATTTTTTTGCCATACTTGAAGAGCTAAATCTTCTTTAAATTCACTGATTGCTTTAACATATTGTGGATCTTTTTCAATTCCATCTGCAATTACTTTTTTTGCAATTAATTTTCTATTAACAACTTCATCTAAAACTTGTTTTTTAGTTTCTGCTGGTAATTTTTCAAAATCTACTTGTGGATTTTGAATAATCGTTGCAATATCCCTTTTTGTGATAGCATCACCATCAACAGAACCATAATCTTCTGCATTTAATGTTGTCATTAAAACTAATGATGCAACGATACTTGTAACTATTCTTTTCATAATTTTCCTTAGGATTTTATATTTCGCGTATTTTATCTTTTTGTAGTTAATAAAGAGATAATAACTCGTTGCTTTTTTACTTCAAAATAACTTTAACATCATTCAAACTTTTTAGATTTGCAAACTGGTTTAATAAAGTTGCCAATTGAACAACATCACCATTTTTCATTCTAATACATCCTGCTGATTCATTTGTTCCTATTGTTTTTTCATTTAAAGTTCCATGTATTCTAAATGTATTTTTCCCATCAACTTCATGGGTTAAATTTATTTTCGCAGCTCCCATATAATTGTATTTATTTCCAGGAGGAACAACCGATGGAAGATTTATTCCTCTTTTTTTGAAACTTTTTATTGTATCAGCAGTTGGATACCAAACTGGATTTAATGATATTTTAGAAACTTTTCCTGCACCAAAAGGTTTTTTAACATCATCTTTTCCAGTTGATACTTTATATGTTTTTATCTCTTCATAATTGCTATTAACTTTTGCTTTTAAATTCATAATATTTGTTGTTGAATCAATTTCAATTAAAACTTCATCATAAGAAGATACACTGAAAATTGGTTTTTGAATATTTTCTTTTTTTAATTCAGGAACTTTTTCTATAAATTTATTCTCAACTTTTTCGACTTTTTTTTCAACTTTCTCAATTCTCTCAACTTTTTCAACACTTTTTTCTTCTTGGGCTTTTGGCTCTATTTTTGGAGTCACTTCTTGAATTATTGGTTTTATAGGAATATTTTTAGGTTTTATTTCTATTTGAGCTGGAGTTTGTGTTATTTTTTCTTCTTCAATTGAATTATCAAACTCTTCCATACTTATTCTTTTTATCTCTTCAACAAATTTCAACTCTTCTTGTGTGTAAACATTTTCACTATTGTCTTCTTTAAATTTATCTTGATTATTTTTAGATTCCACTTCTTCATCTAGTTTTTGTCCACTAGAATATGGATAAGATTCAACTAATTGTAACTCTTCTAATTTTGGATAAGTAGATACTAATTCTAATAGTTTTTTTGGTTCTTTTTTAACTTCATTTGAGACTTCATTTTTAGCTTTGTTAGTTATTGTTTCATTTGGTAAAATTTTTATAAAAGGTTTTTGTTTTTTTACAAAACTTGAGGCTGATTTCATTGCATATTTTGCACTATTTTCATCCCCAAATATTCCTAAATAAGTTAAATATTTTCCACTTGTATCTTTTAATATAAAAACATTTAATTGATTTTCTTCTAAAATATTTTTTTTGCACTCCAAAGCTTTTTCTAAATCAGAAGTTATGCAAACACAAACTGTATATTTTTGTATTGATGCATTTATGAAAGAGTTACCACTTATTACTAATAATAAAGCTAAGAGTTTTTTTATCATTATATTATCTATTCTCCATTTATATTAAGCCGTATTTTACCCTTTAATTCTTAATAAAGTCGCAAATGAAACCATAATTTTATGTTAAAAAATAATAAATATGCTAAACTTGCGAATTAATTTATAACCGTTATCATAAGGAATATTAATGTTATTAAATGACAATTTAATTGATTTAAGTACAAAATTTCACACAACTTGCAGACCAATGTCTAGGATATTTATTCTTCTGACTGTTCCTAGTGCATTATTTGCCATAATAATTTTATGCTACTTAGGGAAATTACCACTAACAGTAGAAATTCATAGTGTTATTTTAATAGGATTTATCTATTTTATATATCTATTTTTTGTGCGACACAATGCCTATTATGTTTCTTGCAAATTCAAAACTCAATATGAGAGTATGTTTTTTTCTTTAAAAGATTATATCGATAATAATTTATTAACGATTGATGATACTACAAAAGCAAATGGAAGTGTTGATGACTTTTTAAAAGATTATACAAGTAATCTAAGGAACAATAATTTTTCATCAATTGCTTCAGGAATTTTCCCAACACTAGGAATTCTAGGAACTTTTATCTCAATTGCTCTTAGTATGCCTGATTTTTCATCGGCAAATACAACAGCACTTGAACAAGAGATTTCTATACTTTTAGGTGGAGTTGGAACTGCCTTTTATGTTTCTATTTATGGAATATTTTTATCAATATGGTGGACTTTTTTTGAAAAAATCGGAATGAGTAGATTTGAACATGACACTTATATGATTAAAGAAACTACAAAATCATATTTCTGGACAAAAATTGATATTGAATCAATTCACATAAAAAGTAATCTAAATAACTTCTCAAAAATGTCAGAAGTATTTGAAAAATTAACATCAAGTGATTTGATGGATAATATTACTGTTTTAATAGAAAAAAGAGTTGCTTTATTAGATGATCTTTTGAAAAAAGAAGTTTTATTAACTACAAAAATTAGTGATAATATTGAGCATAATGAAAAATTATCAACAATGTTAAAAGATATGACTTTAAATATGAGTACAACAATCAAAACTTTTGAACAATCAAAAGATTCATATACTATTAGTGCGCAACTTTTAAATAATAGTATTGGAAAATTAAATGGTCATTTAGACAATCTAAGTTCAGATAATCTAAAAGCAATTTATTCAAATATTGTAAAAAGTATTGAAACTATGAAAAGTGATATGGAAAAAATCGAGTGGAAATTTAAACAAGGTTTAGATGAATATGATACTAAATTTACAGATAAATTACAAAATTCACTTGAATCAATAGACCAACAAACAGTAAAAATAATAGAAGATTTAACAGAGTTTAAAGAACTATCAAAGTAGACATAAATGTATAATAAAGAACAAAAAAATGATGAAAACTTCTGGATTTCTTATGCAGATTTAATGGCTGGTTTACTTTTTGTATTTATTTTAGTTCTTGGAGCTATTGTAATAAAATATATTTATACACAAAATAATTTAGAAAAAGAAAAACTTGCATTAAACCAAAAACAAGAAGAATTAACAGATAAAAATGAAGTGTTAAATAAACTAAATACTTTAATACAAAATCTTGAAAATGAGAAAACAGAGTTATCAACTCAGTTATCAAAATCAAATGAAACGATTAATCTAAATAACACTGAATTGCAAAAATTAAAAGATCTTTTATTAGGTTATGAATTAAAAGATAAAGAAAAAACAATTGAACTTGAAAATAGTAAAAATACAATTACACTAAAAGATAGTGAACTTACAGTTTTACTAAATAAATTATTAGAGCAAGAAAAAGCTCATCAAAAAACAGTTGAAGAATTTGATATTACAAAAGCTAAAATCAAAACTTTAACAGGAATAAAACTAAATGTTATCAAAAAACTAAAAGAAAAATTAGGAAAATCTATACACATAGATGAAAAAAGTGGAGCTATAAAATTCTCTTCAAATATTTTATTTGACCAAAATGCATATAAACTAAAAGATAGCTCAAAAAAAGAGCTTGATATCGTTCTGAAAAAATATATTTCTACACTTCTTGAAGATAAAGAGATTAGAAAATACATCCATGGGATAACTATTGAAGGACATACAAATAGTGATGGTACATATTTAAGTAATTTACAACTTTCACAACAAAGAGCATTGGAAGTTATGCAGTTTTTATATGAATCAAGTAGTATTGATAAAGATTTATTAAATAAATATGTAAGTTCAAGTGGAAAATCATCTTCTGATTTAATCTATAAAGATGGTGCTGAAGATAAAGATGCTTCAAGAAGAATTGAGATTAAATTTATCATAAAAAATGAAGAAGCTGTGAAAGAACTTCAAAATTATTTAGGACAAGATATTCCAGACCG
>OCTV010000841.1_pt1 | contig 11677 bp, 12 predicted proteins | sample 1539101 | NCBI WGS metagenome assembly OCTV01 (sample SAMEA3991422, study PRJEB22521) | metagenome | biome: anthropogenic terrestrial biome; feature: sewage plant; material: sludge | place: Sweden | collected 2012-09-26 | reverse complement strand
AATTGCGCAAGGTCTTGCCGATGGCGTTTTGCGGATCGATGACGATGCCGGTCGGGAGTGCCGAGAGGTCGCCGGAAAGAACGCTCAAATCGGCGGCAGTGATTACCTGGCCGGCGCCCAGGGGGCGGCTGGTCGTCACGTAATTGCCGGTCACAGATATTTGCACCGGCACTAGAACACTCCAGGTATTCGGGCCCAGGCAACGAACGCCGACATGGGTTTTGCCGCTAAGCCGGGTGCCTGGCGGAGAGAATGCTTCGTGCGCAGTGCAGGGCGGTAGCCGGCTGACGTCCAGTTTACCCATCGTGATCTGAACTTTTCCCGGCATTCCTTGCGTTTGCATCCGCACATGGCGTTCGGCGGTGTCGACGGCAATCTCCGTTTCGGCGGCCTGCAGCGAGGACGTTGCAGCGAGGAAAACGAACAGGAACAACGAAATGGCACGTATCAGCATCTGCATATTTTGCCTGATTGCGCTGTTTGCCGGGCGCCTATCCGGCAAGTTTTGCCTGCGAAATTGCCGGTTTGTGCCGGATTTGACTCATCGATGCCGTGGCATGGACTGTGCTAATAGCCATGTACATTCATGGAGCTCGTTATGGCAAGTCTCGAACAGAGTATGTCGGTTCTCAGTCAGGCAATGAACCTGCGCACCCAGCGCCATCAAGTGCTGGCGTCCAATATTGCCAACGCCGATACGCCCAACTACAAGGCGCGGGATTTCAGCTTCGAAGGCGCTATGCGCAATGCCATGGCGGGAAACTCGAACGCCGGTGGCGTCAGCCTGGCGCGCACCGCCGCCGGGCATATGGATGGTGGAAATAGCAGCGGCCCGGCCGTGCTCAAGTACCGCGGGGATGTCCAGTCGGCAGCCGATGGCAATACGGTCGACATGGATGTCGAGCGGTCGAATATCACTGAAAACGCGCTGCAGTACCAGATTCTTACCCAGCTGATAAGCGACAAGTTCAAGGGTATGCGCAGCGCGATGGCTTCGACGAACAGCTAAGGAGTAAGGCATGAGCCTTTTGAATGTTTTCCAGATTTCCTCCAGTGCCATGACGGCGCAGTCGATGCGCCTGAACACGGTGGCTTCAAATCTGGCCAATGCCGACAGCGTGATTTCTTCGGATGGCAAACCCTATCGTTCCAAGCAGGTGGTTTTCGAAGCGACGCCTATGGGCGGTGCCGGCGAAATGTCGAAAGGCGTTCGTGTTCGCCAAGTCGTTGAAGACGCATCGCCGCCCCGCCTTGTTTATGACCCGAAAAATCCCGCTGCTAACGAGAAGGGCTACGTCGCCTTTCCCAACGTCAACGTGGTCGATGAAATGACCAACATGATTTCTGCTTCGCGTTCCTATCAAACGAACGTCGAGGTGATGAACACCGCCAAGACCATGATGCTGCGCACCTTGCAGATCGGTCAGGGCTAACTAGGAGACGATGATGGCTAGCGTGACCAATACCACCTCGACGAATGCAGCGGATCTCTTCGCTTCGCTCAATGGCACCACCAAGTCCTCGTCGACGAGCGCGACGGCGGATATGGAAAACCGCTTCCTGACCCTGCTGATGACCCAGATCAAGAATCAGGATCCGCTCAACCCGATGGATAACGCGGCGGTGACTACCCAGTTGGCACAACTGAATACGGTCAACGGCATCGAGAAGCTGAACACGACGCTGACCCAGCTTTTGTCCGGCTACAACGAGACCCAGGGTCTGCAGGCGGCAGGCATCATCGGCAAAAATGTCATGGTCGCCGGCAATGCTTTGCCGCTTTCCGGCAGCAAGGCCTACGGCGGAGCGCTACTTGAGAGCGCGGCGGATACCGTGACCTTGACCATCAAGGATGCAACCGGCAAGGTCGTGCAGACCGAAAACCTGGGTGCCAAGGAGGCCGGCAGCTTCTATTTCTCTTGGGATGGCAAGGATGCGAGCGGCAACGCGCTGGCCGATGGGAATTACACCTTTGCGGTAGAAGCCAAGGCTGGCAGCAGTGCCGTGACGGCAACGGCCATGAAAATTGGCACGGTTTCTGCTGTAGCTAGAAGCGGAACGGGCTTTGTTCTTGATCTTGGTGCTTTAGGCGATGTCGCCTTCAAGGACGTCCAACAAATTTTGTGAGGATTTAGAAAATGGCATTCCAACAAGCATTGAGCGGTCTGAACGGCGCCTCCAAGGCTATTGACGCAACCAGCCACAACATCGCCAACTCCAGCACGGTGGGCTACAAATCTTCCGTTGCACACTTCGGTGACGTCTATGCCGCCTCCCTGGCAGGTGCGGGTTCCAGCCAGATTGGTATCGGTGTCAACCTGGCGGCCATTCAGCAGCAATTCACCCAGGGCAACATTACCTCGACGAACAATCCGCTGGATATTTCGATCAATGGTGCCGGCTTTTTCCGGATGGATCAGAACGGCGCGACGACCTATACCCGCAACGGCCAGTTCCATCTGGACAAAAACGGTTACGTGATCAACGACCAGGGCATGAAGCTGACCGGATATGCCGCTCAGTCGGGCATCGTCATTCCGTCCACGCCGTCGCCCATACAGATTTCTGCATCAGACCTGTCGCCGCAAGCGACGGGCTTGAATTCCAGTAGCACCTTCAATGGCGTCAAGGCGAGTTTGAATCTTGACTCCCGCAAAACGATGCCGACGACGGCATTGAATGACGGCGCTGCAGCCGGCTCAAGCACGGCTTTCGCCCCGGACCCACTGAGTTACAACTACTCGACAGCCCTGTCCATTTACGACACCCTGGGCAACGCCCATACCCAAACCTTCTACTTCCGCAAGACGGCGAATGCCGGTGAGTGGGCGGTCTACTCGAATGTCGACGGCACGACCAATCAGAATGTCTCGTCGTCTACGCAAACCACTGCCGGTCAGGGGCCGATTGGTCTCCTGCAATTTGATCAATACGGAAAACTGACATCCAACCCGATCACAGTCACCGTCGATATGCTGAAGGTGATGCAGAGTAGCGGTCAGCCTTTGGGCAATGGCTCGCTGTCTCCCCAGACTTTCACGCTTGATTTCACTGGTACGACCCAGTTCGGTAGCGCCTTCGGTACCAACCGTCTGGAGCAGGATGGCTATGCGGCCGGCCACCTGGTTGGCTTGTCGATCGGCGCCGATGGCGTTGTGCAAGGTCGTTACAGCAATGGCCAGACGTTCGCGCAAGGCCAGGTCGTGCTGGCGAATTTCACCGATCCCAACGGTTTGCAGGCGCTCGGCAACAATCAGTGGAGCGAGACTTCAACGTCCGGGCCGGCGCTGGTTGGCGCACCGAATACGTCGAGTTTGGGCGTTTTATCCTCGTCGACCGTGGAAGAGTCCAATGTGTATCTGACGGCCGAACTGGTGAACCTGATCACGCAGCAACGTAACTATCAAGCCAATGCGCAGTCGATCAAGACGCAGGACCAGATCATGCAGACGCTGGTCAACCTTCGTTAATTGATTCACTGAGTCACTGACATGGATCGTCTGATCTACACCGCAATGACCGGCGCCAAGCATGTCTTCATGCAGCAGGCCGGCACGGCAAACAACCTCGCCAATGCCAGCACGGTCGGCTTCAAGGCGCAGGAGCATCGTTTCCGGGCGGTGCCGGTGCTCGGCGAAGGCATGCCGACGCGCGCGTTTGTCGTCGATGCTTCAGTCAGTGATGTGTTTGAGCAAGGCCCATTGATGTTTTCCGGGCGCAACCTCGATGTGGCGGTCAACGGCAAGGGCTGGATCGCCGTTCAGTTGCCGGACGGCAGCGAGGCTTACACGCGGGCCGGCAGTCTGGATGTCGATGTCACCGGGCTGCTGCAGACGAAGAGTGGCCTGACGGTGGCCGGTGATGGCGGGCCGATCAACATTCCGCCAGACAACACGATCGAGATCGCGCCGGACGGCACGGTTTCAGTCGTGTCCACTTTTGGTACACCCAACAACGCCAACGCAATTGGCCGCATCAAGCTGGTCAATCCGCCGGAAACCGACATGGTGCGCGGCGGCGATGGCCTGTTCCGCATGCGCGACAACCAGCCGGCACCGACTGACGAAACTGTGAAGCTGGCCCCGGGCACCCTGGAGGGCAGCAATGTCAATGTGACCGATGCCATGGTCAATCTGATCAGCCTGTCCCGCCAGTTCGAAATGCAAATAAAGATGATGCAGACAGCCGATACCAACGCCCAGCGCGCCGATCAATTGCTGTCCCTAAGTGCCTGATAGGACCTGAACCATGATTCGTTCCCTGTGGATTGCCCGTACCGGCCTGGATGCCCAACAGACCCAGCTCGATGTCATTTCCAACAATCTGGCCAACGTCAGCACCAACGGCTTCAAGCGCTCGCGCGCTGTCTTTGAGGATCTGCTCTATCAGAACCTGCGGCAGCCCGGCGCCCAGTCGTCGCAACAGACGCAGATTCCGACCGGCCTGCAACTGGGTACCGGCGTTCGCCCCGTAGCTACGGCACACATTTTTACCCAGGGCAATTTGCAGAAGACCGACAACGCCCTGGACATCGCGGCCCAGGGCAGCGGCTTCTTCCAGATATTGCTGCCGGACGGCACCACCGGCTACACCCGCGATGGCTCTTTCCAGAAGGACAACCAGGGCCAGATCGTCACGTCCGACGGCTATCCGCTGCAGCCCAACATCACCATCCCGGCCAACGCCTTGTCGGTCAGCATCGGAACCGACGGCACCGTTTCCGTGACCCAGCCCGGTACGGCTGCCGCCACGCAAATCGGCAGCATCCAACTGGCGACTTTCATCAATCCGGCTGGCCTGCAAAGCATCGGGCAGAACCTCTTCCTGGAAACGGCGGCGAGCGGTACGCCGACGCCGAATACGCCGGGAACGAACGGAGCCGGCACGGTGAATCAGGGCTACGTCGAAACCTCCAACGTCAATGTGGCGGAGGAGTTGGTGACCATGATCCAGACCCAGCGCGCCTACGAGCTGAACTCCAAGGTGATCTCCACCTCCGATGCCATGCTGGGACGCCTGACGCAACTGTGAGGTAAGGCCATGAAATTCATTTTTTCGCTTTTTTTCCTGTTGACCGCAGGATGTTCGACCGTGCCGCCGACCAACGTGCATCAGCCGATGACGGCGCGTCCATCGCCGCGTTTCGACATGCCGAACGCCAATGGAGCCATATATCAGGCGGCGAGCAGCCGGCCGTTGTTCGAGGATCGCCGGGCCCGTTACGTCGGCGACACGATCACCGTGAAGATTACAGAAAGCACCACGGCGTCGACCAAGTCCAACAACAAGCTGGATAAATCGAATACCGCCACAGCGTCGGTGACCGGCTTCAGCGGTCTGCCCGGCAAAGGCCTGCTCGGCCTCGACCTCAATGCAAAAAGTGCCAATGCCTTCAGCGGCAAGGGCGAGGCCGCCAACAACAACATCTTTACCGGCAACATGACGGTGACGGTGATCGACGTCATGCCGAATGGCAACTTGCTGGTTTCCGGTGAAAAGCAGGTGGCCATTGGCGCCGAGCAAGAATTCGTGCGCATCTCCGGCATCGTCAATCCCAGCTTTGTCGACGCCTTTAATATCGTCGAATCGTCGAAGATCGCCGATGCCCGGATCGAGTACAAATCCTCCGGCCAGATCAGCGAAGGTAACCTGATGCCCTGGCTGGCACGCTTCTTCCTTAATGTAATGCCGTTCTAGGGAAAATCTCGCAGAGGCACATCATGAAGACGAAAAGCGGCAAAATCTTCTTTCAGACGGCAATTCTGGCCGCCTGTCTCCTGCCGCTCTGGAGCCAGCCGGTGTTCGCCGAGCGGATCAAGGATCTGGCCAGCATCCAGGGCGTCCGCAACAACCAGCTGATCGGCTACGGCATTGTCGTCGGCCTCGACAACACCGGCGACCAGACCACGCAGACACCCTTCACGACACAAGCCATCGGCAACATGCTGTCGCAGATGGGGGTGAATCTGACTCAGGAACAATCCCAGAAGCTGCAATTAAAGAACGTTGCGGCCGTAATGATTACGACCAACTTGCCGGCTTACGCCCGGCCGGGGCAGCCGATCGATGTCACCGTTTCTTCCATGGGCAATGCCAAGAGCCTGCGTGGTGGCACGTTGCTGATGACGCAGTTGAAGGGCGCCGACGGCCAGGTTTACGCCATTGCCCAGGGCAACGTGATGGTCGGTGGCGCTGGCGCCTCGTCCGGTGGCTCCAAGGTGACGGTTAACCACTTGTCGGCTGGCCGAATCCCGGGTGGTGCTACGGTTGAACGAAGCGTCCCTACTTCAATCGGCCAGGGCGGCGTGGTTTATTACGAGCTGGCCAGCAGCGATTACGGTACGGCTCAGAAACTCGTTGATGCGATCAACAAGAGCGGCGGGACAGGTACGGCGCAAGCCATCGATGGTCGCCGCATCGCAGTTCGCGTGCCGGAAGAGGCTGATGCGCGCGTTGCCTTCCTGGCGCGCATCGACAACCTGGACGTTCAGCCGGTGGTCGGCATGGCGAAAGTCATTGTCAATCCGCGGACGGGTTCTGTGGTCATGAACCAGAAGGTGACGCTGGAGTCCTGTGCGGTCGCCCACGGCAATCTCTCCGTGGTGGTTGACGCTGGTCAGCCGCAATTCGGGCAAGGCGCAGATGTACAGGTGAAGCAGGACAACGGCGCCCTGATGAACGTCAAGGCCGGGGCGAACCTGTCCGATGTGGTCAAGGCATTGAATGCGCTGGGCGCCAATCCGATGGATTTGCTGGCGATTCTGCAGGCGATGAAAGCAGCCGGCGCCTTGCGTGCCGAACTTGAAATCATCTGACGCCAGCCATGTCGATACAGATTCAGAACCAGCCGAATCGGGCGGCATTTGACGTCAAATCCGCCCAGGATTTGCGTAGTGAGTTTGCCAAGGATCCGCAGGGCGGGCTCAAGGCGGCCGCACAGCAATTTGAAACCCTGTTCCTGCAACAAGTCCTCAAAAGCATGCGCGATACGGTGCCGCAGGATGGCCTGCTGAACAGCGACCAGTCGCGCTTCTACACTTCGCTCCTCGACCAGCAAATGGCGCAGAACCTGTCGACCAGCGGCAAAGGCGTGGGTTTTGCCAAACTGATCGAGCAGCAGCTGGGGAAGACGATCGCTGCGAATCAGGGGGAAGCCACGCCAAGCGGGGCGGCAAACACTGCCGGTGGCGCCTTGCCGCTTGCCGCATCCGACGCGCGCCACTTGCAGTATCAGACCGTGCTGAGCAGCTTGCCCACCTCGGCCGCCTATCAAAAGCTGGATGTCAATCAGCCGGTACTCAACACGACCGAGGCGCCGACCACTGCCAAGGAGTTTGTTGGTCGCGTCTGGCCGCATGCAGTTGAAGCCTCACGGTCAACCGGAATTCCGCCCCAATTTCTGGTTGGCCATTCGGCCCTGGAAAGCGGCTGGGGCAAAAGCGAGATCAAGCGGGCAGATGGTTCCAGCAGCCACAATCTTTTCGGCATCAAGGCCGGAAAGAGCTGGACGGGCCAGACGGTTGATGCAACCACGACCGAATACGTTGATGGACAGCCCAAGCAGGTCGTCGAACGTTTCCGGGCATACAGCTCCTATGAAGAGGGCTTCCGGGATTACGCCAACCTGCTGCGCAGCAATTCCCGTTACAGCGCCGTGATTGGCTCGCAGGATGGCACGGAGTTTGCGAAACGTTTGCAACAGGCGGGTTATGCCACGGATCCGATGTACGCAGACAAACTGTCGCGCATCATCAATGGCCCGACCATGCGACAGGCACTAATTGGCTGATTGCCCTAAACTTTGAGAGCAATTGGCCGTTAACCTCAATGAGGTGAATGATGAGCACAGGAATTTACAGTATCGGCGTTAGTGGTATCGCGGCGGCCCAGTTGAACTTGCTGACGACCGAGCATAACGTCGTCAACGCCAGCACCCCCGGCTATACCCGCCAGCGTGCGGTGCAGGCAACCAATATTGCCGTCAATACGGGCGCCGGCTCGATTGGGCAGGGCGTCCATGTTCAGACCATCGAGCGCATGTACGACCGATATTTGACCGGGCAGGTGAACTCGGCGCAGACAAGCTTGAGCGCTATCGATGCTTATTACGGTGAAATCAAGCAGATAGACAACCTGCTGGCCGATCCGTCCGCCGGGCTGACGCCGGCGCTGCAGGATTTTTTCAGTGGCGTGCAGCAGATGGCAGCGAATCCATCGCTGTTGTCCGCACGCGAATCGATGATTTCATCGGCCACTACCCTGGTGAATCGTTTTCAGTCGCTGGATTCGCGTTTGAGCGAACTCTCAGATGAGGTAAACGGAAAGATCCAGGATGCGGTGACGAGCATCAACGCCTACTCAAGCCAGATCGCCGATCTGAATCAACGCATCATCGTTTCAGAGTCATCCTACGGGCAGCCGGCAAATGACCTGCTGGATCAGCGTGATACCTTGATCGGTGAGTTGAACAAGCTGGTCAAGGTCTCGACCAGCACCAACAGCAATGGCTCATTTAACGTTTTCGTCGGCACAGGGCAGCAACTGGTCGTCGGCAATCAGGCCATGACCGTTACCGCTTTCGCAGCCAGCGCCGATCCTTCGCGCATTGCCGTGGGCTTGCAGACGATGGCCGGTAGTTCGATAGAGTTGCCTGAGCAACTCATTACCGGCGGGCAACTTGGTGGTCTTGTTTCTTTCCGTAACGAGTCGCTGGACAAGGCCCGAAATGAGCTGGGCCGCGTTGCCGCGTCGGTCGCACTGACGGTCAATGCACAGCACGCGCTAGGGATGGATCTGTCCGGCAATGCCAGCGGTGATGGAGCGGTATTCAATGCCAACTTTTTCAATGTAGCCAACCTGGTTCCAACGGTCAGTGCCAACAGCCACAATGCCGGCAGCCTGGTCGTTTCGGCCCAGTTGTCGAGCCCATCCTACGGGCCGGAAGTGAGCGACGGGAATTTTTATACCAACCTGACGACGAGCGACTATCGCCTGGTTTTTGACGGCGGAACTAACTACACCTTGACCCGATTGGCCGACAACAAGGCTTTTGCGCTAAGTGGTAGCGCGCCAGGAACCCTGAGTTTGCCTTCCGAGGGATTCTCGGTTTCTCTGGGTGCGGGCGTGGGGTCAGTTGGTGATAGCTATCTGATTCAGCCGACCCGCAATGCTGCCGCAAACGTTTCAGTGAACGCCGTGATTGCAGCAGATCCCAGGACAGTAGCAGCCGCAGCTCCTTTTCGAACAAGCGCTACCAGCACCAATACGGGAAATGGCGCTATATCTTCCGGCAAGACCGTTCCAGGGTTTGATGTGAGTTTGCTGAGAAGTTCCGACATCACTATTTCCTACAACGCCGCCTCAGCGACGCAACTCAGTTTTTCCGCATTGCCGCCAGGGGAGATGGTCACCATCAAATTGCCCGGTAGCCCGGAAGCTGCCCCGGTTCCGCCCCCGGTCGCCTACACGCAGGGGATGACCATCTCTGTCCATGGGATGAGCTTCACGCTGAGCGGCCAGCCCAGCAATGGCGATACCTTTAAACTTTCCTTGAATTCTGCCGGCACTGCTGACGGTCGCAATGCGCTGGCCTTGGGGCAGTTACAGACGAAAAATACGACGGCCGGCGCCAAGGCAACGTTTCAGGGGGCATATGCCCAATTGGTCGCCAATAACGGCATCAAAACCCGGGAGTTGAAGGTAACGGGAGATGCGCAACAGGCAGTTCTCGATCAGGCTGAGGCCACGCGCGATTCATTGTCAGGCGTCAATCTGGATGAAGAGGCGGCCAACTTGATTCGGTTTCAGCAGGCCTATCAGGCATCGGCAAAATTGCTGGAAATCGGCAAATCCTTGTTCGACACCATTCTGCAAATTCGTTAACGGAGTACGTCATGCGAATTAGTACCGCTCAGATATTCAACTCAGGCGCAAGCGGAATAGGCCGAAACCAGAGTGATCTCTTCAAATTGGCCAATCAGATGGCGACCGGGCGCAAGGTGCTGACGCCGGAAGATGACCCCATCGCGTCCGCGCAAGCATTGGTTTTGACGCAGTCCTCCGCGGTTACCCAACAATTTTTGAAGAATCAGAGCGATGCTCTGGGCAAATTGAATATCGTTGAGTCGCAGGTTGCCTCGGTTGGTGATCTCTTACAAAGTGTTCGTGAAAGACTGGTTCAAGCGGGTAGTACCACGCTCTCGAATAGTGACCGCGCCTACATCACCACAGAACTGGAGGCTCGTTTCTCCGAGTTGATGGGCATTGCGAATTCGCAGGATGGTGAGGGCAACTACCTGTTTTCCGGATATCAGGGCGCGGTTAAACCCTTTAGTGCGACGACATCAGGGGCTTCTTATCAGGGAGACAGTGGCCTTCGGTTGTTGCAGGTTGGTGCCGCGCGGCAAATGGCAACCAACGTCACTGGAAATCAGTTGTTCGAAGCTGTACGAAGTGGAAATGGAAGTTTCGTTACCTCTGCAGCAACAACTGGGGCGGGGGCCCCCGTCAATACAGGTTCGGGAATTATTGACCAAGGCTCAGTTTCCGATCCCGGCAAGTGGACAGCCGCGCTTGCTGCTTATCCGGGTGGAGTGCAAATCAAATTTTCTGTGGCGGCCGGTGTTACCAGCTACCAGTTGTTTGATAGCCCGGCTGGAACGACTGCCTACACGGCAGCTCAGGCGTATACGCCGGGACAATCGATCAAGCTGGAAAGGACAACGGCGCCAGCTTCTGATTTTGGGGCGGCTGTCGTGGTTTCTGGTCAGCCCGCGAACGGTGACGCGTTCACGATTGCGCCGAGTACGAACCAGAGCATTTTTACAAGCTTGCGGAGTGCCATCAGCACTCTGACTTCAGGTATTGGCGGGGCGTATACATCAACAGAGTATTCAAATCGGCTGGCCGAAAGCTTGGGGGGCATTGATCAGGGGCTGGAAAATGTGAATAAAGTCCGGTCGACCGTGGGATCGAGTCTGAAGGAACTGGATTCATTGAGCAGTTCGGCGGAAGACCTGAAACTCCAATACGCCTCCTCAGTTTCTTCATTGCAGGATCTCGATTACACGAAGGCGATTACCGACATTTCGCAAAAAAAGTTGCAGCTTGAAGCGGCGCAACTGTCATTCAAGCAAATTAGCCAACTTAGTTTGTTTAGTATCCTATGAAAACCAAGTCACTCCTGATTGCCGGCGCCTTGTTGGTTGCTGGTTGCAGTTCGACGAGTTCGACCGGGTCACCGATCATTCCGAACAAGGCGATCCAGCTAACGGCCAAGACCTCCGTTTCTCTCGCCAATTTGGCCACCGTGGCGGTTGTGGCCGCGGCGATATATGTCGTCTATGACCCACTGGCGCCGAATTGGGAAATCGAGGAGGCTCGCCTCAATGATGATACCTACCGTTTTTCATTGAAGATGAAGCGTTACCACACCGGTGGTGCCGGGGAGTCGATCCAGATACTCAAGCGCCGCGCCAGCCAGTTGCAGTTCGAGCAAGGATTCGGCAGTTATCAGATCGTCGAATATACCGAGGGTATTGACTCGCAAACTATCGGTGCCCGCCGCGTTGCCGAAGGTGTGATCAAGTTGGTTCAGCGTCAGCAGGCGGACTCATTCCTGCAGAATTGAAGCCTTCATTTGCCCGGGATGGCATACCCAAGCATTGAACTCATGCCG
>OCTV010000838.1_pt1 | contig 11685 bp, 8 predicted proteins | sample 1539101 | NCBI WGS metagenome assembly OCTV01 (sample SAMEA3991422, study PRJEB22521) | metagenome | biome: anthropogenic terrestrial biome; feature: sewage plant; material: sludge | place: Sweden | collected 2012-09-26 | reverse complement strand
CCTGCTCTTCGACCGTCTCGCCCGGGAATGCCTCGGCGTGATGAACCGGCGGTTTGCTGCGGTCGACCGCAGAAAACATGGCATTTTCCCAACGCGCCCTCGCCTGCTCGGGATCGTGCGGCAGATCCCGATACTGCCGTTCCAGTGCAACGATGTCCTTCATCTGGGCATCGCTGGCCTTGAGCTTGTTGATCTGTGCCGACAGCTGCTCACGCTCGAAACTGAGCGAGTGCGGCAACTGCATAATCTTCTGGGCGTAGAGGTCGGCCCGTTCCCGATAGAGCTGCCGCGCTTCCAATTCGGCCGGGCTATTGAAGAGGCGATCTTCAAGCTCGGTGACCTGCTGCAGCACCTGACCGTAAACCAGTTGCGGCACCGGGTTGCCAGTCTGATTGTAGGAGAGGATGGCGACCGGGGTGATGTAGGCAACGATCAGGATCAGGTACTGTGCTACCTGCGTCCAGGTCACGGCCCGCATGCCCCCCAAAAATGAACACACGAGAATGCCGGCGAGGCCGACGAAAACACCAATCTCGAACTGCAGGCTGACAAACCGACTGGTGATGACACCCACCCCGTAGATCTGCGCCACAACGTACACGAAGGAAGCAAGGATGGCAGCGGCTACGGCAACCAGACGAATCGCATTGCCACCATATCGAGCACCGAGAAAATCGGGGATGGTGTACTGGCCGAAACGCCTCAAATAGGGGGCCAGCAGCAGCGCGACCAGCACGAAGCCGCTGGTCCAGCCGATCACATACGCCAGCCCCTGGAAGCCCGAAAGGTAGAGCGTCCCGGCCAGACCGATGAAGGATGCGGCACTCATCCAGTCGGCACCGGTCGCCATGCCGTTGAAGAAGGCAGGCACGCGACGACCTGCAACGTAGTACTCGGACACATCGGCGGTTCGGCAGACGATGCCGATCAGCGCGTACATCGAGATGGTGAAACACAGGAAGGCGTAGCCTATCCAGCGCGGCGGCATGCCGTGCCGTTCCAGAACTGCCAGCGCCCCGATGAAAGCCAGGAACCCTACGGTGTAATACAGGTAGTAGCGCTGCAGTCTGGACAGTGAAGCAAACATCCGATATGTCTAGAGCTGGCGGCGCAGTAAGCTGCTTGCCCGCGATTCGTCGATCAGTTGAATCGCCGCATCGACCTGCTTGCCGACGGCACGCACCGTCATCATCTGGAAGATACGGGCCAGCAGAAGGGTGTTGGCCATGGCATCACGCCGCCCGGAACCCGCATTCAGGCCAAAGACATCGATCCAGTGATCCAGCGGCAATACCGAATCGCCCTTCTCTTCGAACATGGATGGCAGCAGCCACGCCAGATCAATCCACTGCGGCTGGAAATCGACGCCCAGACGCTCCTTGAAGGCACGCTGCAGGAAGCCGCCAACATAAGGAACGTGGTAAGTGGCCAGCGGTGCCTTGGCAGCAAAAAGCAAAAATGCCGTCAATTCCCGGTCGACCGTAGAACCCTCGCCATCGAGCGTCGAAAAATCGACGTAGAAGGTATCGTCGGGCTGAATGGCGCCTTTCCAGATCGTGCTTGCAGCGATGCCAAGCAACTGATCGCTATCCGGATTCGGACCGCTGCTGACGACATCGACCACAACGTAGCGGGTGTGAAAATGCAGCGCGTCGAGCGGTGGTTCCTTGCTGGCCCGCCAGACCTCGAGCGAAGCCCGCACATCGTCCGGCAGCGTGTTTTGGGCGCTGGCCCGGAACAGGAATTTCTTGAGTCCGAGCATGGTCATTGCACCTGGTAGTCGAGTTTGAGGCGCGTCTGGATCTTGCGTGCCTGACGGAAGGATTCCTTCAGGATGCGTCGGTCCAGCTCATTGAGCTTCTCGGGGTCGATCAGGTTATCGCCCTGCGTGCCAGGCTCACCTTCGAGGTACTGGTGCTGCAGGCGCAGGAGTTGAATGAAGTTCAGACCTTCAAGCACAGCGTTGATCTCATCGCTGCGGATCGACAGGCGCTGCGCTGCAAGGCGCAGGCGCTGAATCGAGTTGGTGTTGTGCACACCGCTGGCCATCGCGTAGATGCGCGCAACGTCGACAAAGATGCGCGAGCCGTATTTCTTGAGGTCGATCTTGCCCGGATGACCAGGCTCGAGATCGGTCAGGAAATCGCGAATCTTGCCGAGCGGTGGCTCGACGTCGAGGGCATTTTTGGCCATGGCACGCAGGAACATCGGATTGGATGCCGTCAGCGCCAGCAAGTGACGACGCATCGCATCTGCCAGTTCGGCCTTGCCAAAGAGTGCCCGGAAATCGAAGAAAATGGTCGCGTTGAGCAGCGCATCCGGCTGGGGCATGCGAATCCAGCTATTGAACTGCTCCTTCCAATCCTCCAGCGTCAGACACCATTGCGGATTGCTCGCCATGATGTTGCCCTTGCACAACGGGAATCCGCAGCGGTCGAGATCCTTGTTGACGTCGAGGGCATAGGCGAGGAAACGCTGCTTGAGTGCGTCGGCCGACATGCCTTCCGGCGTGGCAAAGACGATCCCGTTGTCCTGGTCGGTACTGAAGGTCTGTTCGTCACGGCCTTCCGAACCAAAAGCCAGCCAGGCCCAATCTATGCCATCGAAATTGTGATTCTCCAGGTTGAGCTGGATGACCCGGCGGGTCAACGCGTCGTTGAGCGCCGAGATGAACTGCGTCAACTGTTCCGCGCCGACACCCTGCGCCAACATGTTGAACGACAGTTGGCGGACATCAGCCGCGGCCTGCTGCAGAGCCTCAACATCGGTTGCGCCGTCGATGGACTGGCGAATCTGGCGCAAACCGACACGCTGCAGCGAGAACAGGTCCCGCTCGGAGACCACGCCAGTCAGCTTGCCTTCGGCATCGGTAACCAGCACGTGGCGAATGCCATGCGTCGCCATGGCGAACATCGCATCGTAGGCCGTGGCGTGCTCTTCGATCATGAACGGGTTGGGCGACATCGCCTGCCCCACTGGCGTATCGAGCGGCAGATCGGCCAGGACAACCCGATCGAGCAGGTCGGTCCGCGTGAATACGCCGACGGCCTTGCGGTCGTCGCCGGCGACGACCAGCGAACCGACACCGGCCTTGGACATCGTTTCGAGCGCAGCCCGCAAGGGGGTTTCCGGTGTCACCGTAATGGGCGAACGCGAGCCGATGCCGGCCAGCGGAGAATTGAGCGTCTGCTGCTCGCTGGCACGTTGGGAAAATTGCAGTTGCAACTGGCGACGCGACTGATCAAGCAGGCTGGCGATGTACTGCGTGCAGAACAGGTTGAATTCCGGGCTGGAGGCCAGCAAGGCCAGAAAATCATCGGCCGGCAACTGGTAGCAGAAGGTATCTTCAACCGCCGTGTAGACGTTGGTTGATGGCCGGCCAGCAGTCACCGAGCCAATCGGAAAACTTTCCCCGGCGCCCAGGCTGAGGATGGAGTATTCGGTGACGGTCACTTCGCCTGCCTGACGCGCCTGCACCTTCCCCGACTCGATCAGGTAGAAGAAGCGAACCTTGCCCGAGCCCGGCCCGAGAATCTCGCTGCCGGCAGCATAGAAGACGATCTGCGCCTTCTCGGCGAAACGCTGCAGCGCATCAGGCTGCATCTTGTTGAACGGCGCATGGTTGCGCAGGAATGCCTGCGTATTGCCGGCCATTCGGGTTCGCCCGCCCTGGCGCAGCGACATTTCAACCTGACCAACGACCTGCTCCGGGTCCTTCCCTGTTTGCTGTTGCGTAGTCACGACAACCTCTTCTTCTAAAGTGCGTAGTTTAACTTGAGGCGCTGTTGCAGACGTTTCGCCTGCTTGAGCGCCTCGCGCAAGATGGCCCGATCCATGTCATGCAGCACGGCGGGTTTCAGGCCATACCCCGCAGGCTCACCAATAGCTATTGCTTCGATCTGCTGCGCCAGCCGCAGGCGCAAAATGTGGGAAAAACCGGCGTTGACCGCAGCAATCTCGGCTGCCGGCAAACCAACCGATGGGCCTGCCTCGTACAGGCGTTCTGCCGTGCTAACGGCTGTAACACCTGACGACAGCGCAAAAATGCGCGCCGCATCGACAAAAATGCGGCTGCCGTATTTCTTGAGATCGATGGCACCACCCTCTCCCACCGATACTTCACCGCGGTAATTGAGCGGCACGTCCGCCTGCAAGGCGTTGGCCGCCATGAGGTGCTGGAATGACGGCGTGGCTACCGTCATCGACAACAGCAAGGTGCGGAGCTTCTCGCCCAAGGCCAGCTCGCCGAACAGGGGCCGCAAATCAAAAAAGATGCTGGCATTCAGCAAGGCCTCCGGCTCGGGACGCCGTACCCAGTCGATAAACCGGCTGCGCCACTCTTCAAACGAAAGACACCAGGCCGGGTTGCCAGCCATGATCTGGCCACTGCACAAGGCAAAGCCGCAGTCGGCCAGATGCTGGTTAACCTCCTGGGCAAACGGCAGGAAGAGCTGACGCATGGCGACAGCCTCTTGCTCACTGACCGCGTTGAAGATCAAGCCGTTGTCCTGATCCGTAACGAAAGTCTGTTCGTGCCGCCCCTCCGAACCGAGCGCCAGCCAGCACCACGCCACCGGCGGCAGGCGATGCCGGCGAGCGGTCAATTCGATGATGCGAGAAGTCAGGCGATCATTGAAGACCGAAATCAGACGCGTCGCAGCCAGGCCGTCTAGGCCACTTCCCGCCGCCTTCAACAGGTACTCACGCAGGCGCGCCGAGAGTGCCGGTGCCGCGTCAAGATCGGTCAGCGCACCCAGCGCTGTCACCAATTCAAGTTGCAGCCGGCAAGGCAAGGTAAAGTCAGTATTCACGCTGCGCTCAATATTTCACGCGGGCAAAATAGGTCTTCTCCGCTGCTTCCAGCGCCTGACGAACGGTCACGATGCCCATTTCCTCCAGCAGCTTGACCTGTTTCAGGAAGACTTCACCGGTGGCCAGGGCATCCTCGAGGGCATTGTGCCGAGTGCCGATGGTGATACCCAGGCGCTCGAGAATGACGTCAAGTTTGTGCGATTCCTGATTGGGATGCACGACGGCCGAGAGCAGCAATGTATCGAGTACCGGCTGGGTGAAACGGATACCGGTGCGCTCTTCCTTGAGTTGCAGGAAACGCATGTCGAAGGCCGCATTGTGGGCGATCAGCACGGTGTCTTCGCAGAATTCATGGAAAGCAGGCAGGACGACGTCGATATTCGGCTGACCGCGTACCATGTCCTCGGTGATGCCATGGATCGGGATCGACTCCGGCTTGAGCGGACACTCGGGATCGAGAATCTGGTTGAAGGTTTCCTGACGTAGCAACCGGTTATTGACAATGCGGGCAGCGCCGATCTGGATGATTTCATCACCTTTGGAGGGCTCCAGCCCGGTCGTTTCGGTGTCGAATACGGTGTAGGTCAAATCCGAGAGCTTGCGGTCAAGGTCGATCGTCTTGTCCTCGAACCTGAACAGATCGAAGTCGTAGTATTCCGGTCGCCCCTTGCCGCGCGAGCGCTCTTCCTGATCGTGCTCGATCTCGGGAACGGCGACCGGCAGCACAAAGCGGAAGAAGGCACGGTGCGCTGCCTTTTCGCGCTCGTACCAGATTTCACCACCATGCCGGTCGATGACATCGCGCACGCTCAACGGCGATGTTTCGCCGCCGATCTGCATCGCGTCCATTTCCCACGTATAGAAGGTTTCCGACGACATGGCCGGACCAGCCCAGATCAGATCCAGATAGGCCAGCTTGCCGGCGGAGGTCAGACGGAAGCGCAGCTCGCGGGGTTCGTAGTGATCCTGCAGCTTGGAGGCCAGGCAGACCAGCGCAAACACCAGCGAGAAACTGTCAGCCTTGATCCACAGCGCATCGTCGAGGTCCTCTGTCTTCGTCGGTAATTTCAGTTTGTCCTCGATACGGCGCTGGGCAGCGGCCACAATATCGATGGCAAGGACGTCTTCAAGCGGCCAACGCGTCTTCATTGAGTCGGAAAATTCGTCCATGGTCAGATCGAGGCTCTGACTCATCTTGGCTGCTTCGTCGTCAACCACCTTGACGAAACGTTCGCGCAGCTCCGGCTCCATGTCCGGGTAATCGATCAGGTTCGCTACGGCCGCGCGAATATTGCCGATGGTGGACCGGCTGCCTTCGGTCAGCGAATGCAGGACCTGGTCGCGTCTTGCTTCCTGCTCGATGCTGCGGGTAATGTTTTCAACGGTCAGCACGTAACCGGACATGGCTGGTTCGCCTTCATCTCCGGAAGCAGCGAGGACAGGCACCATCTGGATGCGCAACAACTGGCCGCCGCGCGTCGTCGTGATGAAATTGGCAATCGCCGTCTTGCCAGCCAACAGGCGCTGGCGGATAACCTCCTCGGCATGCTCGACCTGGCTCTTTTCAAGAATGGAAAAGATGGAACGCCCAAGGCCGATCAATGCGCCGCCGGCAACCGAAGTGGGGCCCTGCGACAGGGCTTTGAACTGCAGACGTGCGCGGTTGTTGTAGAGCAGGATGCGACCGTCAAGGTTGCACACCACGACGGCCTGCGCCAGTTCGGACATGAGTGCTGCCAGCCGGTTCTTTTCTTCTTCGACCGATGCCTTGGCCGAAGCAATCTGGGAATCCACATCGTCCATAAGGACGTCACGCTGCTGGGCCAGATCATTGGCCGCCTGGGCCAATTGCTGAACTTCCGGCGGACCTTCGATATGCACGCGGAAGTTGCGGTTGGCACCCAGCATCAGGCGAAGGGTCTCCGCCATGCGCAACAGGCCTTCGACATACTGCTTGAACAGCTTGTGCAGAACGAGAACGCCAACCGCAAAACCGAACACGGTCATCATCGTGCCGACCGGCAGCCGGGACAGCAGCAGCTCCGTCAGCATGGTACGTTCGGCATCCCTCATGTCCAGCCAGACGAGTAGCGAGGTAACGACGAACGGGCCCGTCATCAGCAGACCGAGAACGATCACCGCGAGGATGAAACGATGTTTAGCCTTCATGGCATACATTCCAGCAAATGTGATTTTGAATTCTGGCCGTTAATTCCGGTCGACCGCGGGAGTCTGTCCTCAGACGATTCCAAGCATGGTCTTGACGCGGGCCACCAGATCCTTGGTCGAAAATGGCTTGGTCACGTAGGCGTCGGCCCCGAGAGCAAGGCCTTTGGCCACCTCGGTGTCGCGCCCTTTGGCGGTCAGCATGACAATCAACACACCGGCTTTTGACGGATCGGCACGCAGGGCTTCGCAAACTTCAAAGCCGGACTTTTTCGGCATCATCACATCGAGCAGGATCAGGTCCGGTGCAAAACTCGCCACTTTGGCCAGCGCCTCTTCACCATCGCAGGCGACTGCGACGGCGAAACCTTCTTTTTTCATCAGGAATTCAAGGGAAATGACGATGTTGGGTTCGTCATCGACAATCAAAATCTTCTTGCTCATGCGGTTTGCCTCCCATTGTTGTCATCCGGCGCCGGCACAGGCACCGTGAATATGAAGTTCGCTCCGGCTCCGGGCTCGCTTTCAACCCAGAGATTACCACCAAAATATTCCACAATCTGTCGGCTTATGGGTAGCCCGAGACCGGTCCCCTGCGGCTTGTCCGTCATCGTGTTTCCACCCTGGCGGAATTTTTCAAAAATGACAATGCATTCCTCCGCCGTCAGACCAGGACCGTTGTCATGCACCTCAACACGGACGAGGTCCGCCGCCCCGGAGACCCTGACCAGAACGCGGCCAGTTCCACCCGGTACGAATTTGACGGCATTCGACAGCAGGTTGATCATGACCTGGGTCAGTCGATCCCGGTCGGCCAATACCGACGGCAACGATGAAGGAATGTCGCCTTCGAGCACCACGCCCTTTTCCCGAAACAGTTGCTCGAGCGATGCCATCGACTCGCGGGCGACCTCACCCATATCGACCTCGCTGGTCGTCCATTCGGCTCGCCCGGATTCCATCTTGGCCATGTCGAGAATCTGGTTGATGAGGCGGGTCAGGCGCTCGGCCTCAGTGACAATGATGCCCAGGAAGCGTGAGCGGTCAGCAAGATCAAGGCGCGGATCTTCGTGCAGCATTTCGGAAAGTGCGCGAATCGAGGTCAGTGGCGTGCGCAACTCGTGGGTCACGGTCGAGATGAAATCGTCCTTCATGCGATCAAGTTCGCGCAGGCGCTCGTTGGCTTCACGCAATTCCGTCGTCGCTGCTTCAAGTTCGCGCTGCTTCGCCTCGAGTTCACGGCTGTGCGCACGAACCTGCGTTGCCTCGTCGAGAATATCGAGCACCTCTTCGAGCCCAAGATCCTCTTCCTGCGCCACGGAAGCGACCATGACCCGGGCACTGGCCGAACCGATGGCACCGGCCAGTTCGGACTCGGCAAAGCGGACAAAATCGGCATCGGCCGGCAGATTTCGCCAGTGCTCAGCACGCCGGGATGTGGCATAAGCGGCCAGTTGCTGACCCGCCCGCGCTGCGCCGAGAAAACGCTCGAGCAATTGCACCAGCGCATCAGGCGATGCCTTTCCCCGCCACAGGCGTGCCTCGGTATTGCGCGAATCGAAGCGGAATACATCGACAAAACGCTCGGCCTGACTGGCCTCGACGGCATCCGGTTTTGAATTGAGCGAAACGGCGACGTAGGCGCCGATGTTGGCCAGCATGCTCCACCAAAGGCAATGCGAAATTTCATCCAGACCGGCCAACCCAAAGAGCGCCTGCGCCTTGAGCCAGGAAATGCCGAACAGACCATTTTCGACAAAGCCGCTCGGCATCCAGCCCGATTTGGCAAAGGACGGCAGCAACAAGGTGTACAGCCAGACCATGAAGCCAGCCAGCAGCCCGGCCACCGCGCCGGCCCGGGTCCCCTGCTTCCAGTACATTCCGCCAAACATGGCCGGCGCAAATTGCGCCACCGCAGCGAAGGAAATCAGACCGATGCCAACCAGCGCATAGGCTTCGCCTGCAGCACGGAAATAGATGTAGCCCAACAGCAGAATGAGCGCGATGGCGGCACGACGGATGCCGATGAGGAGCCCCGACAGGTCATTTCGTTTATCGACGAAATTGCCGGTCGACCGCAGCAATATGGGCATGACGAGATCGTTGCAGACCATGGTCGACAAGGCGATCGTTTCAACGATGACCATGCCGGTCGCCGCCGACAGACCACCGATGAAGGCCAGCAAGGCAAGCGATTCGGCGCCGCGGGCGAGTGGCAGGGTAAGCACGAAGGTATCCGGGTTTACGCCCTGCCCGTCAAAGTGCAGCAGGCCACCAAGGGCCAGTGGCAAAACAAAAATATTGATCAGCAGCAGGTAGAGCGGGAAGAGCCAGACGGCGCGCTTGAGATGCGACTCGTCGACGTTCTCGACAACAATGATCTGGAACTGGCGGGGCAGGAAAATGATCGCCAGCCCGGAAAGGATGATCAGCGAGGTCCAGGTGCCAGCCCGGCTTGAATCTAGCTGCAGCAGTCGTCCAAAATCGGCGCTCGCCGCCGCCTTTTGGAACAGGTCGCTCAGCCCGCCGAACATGCCGTAAGTGACGAAGATGCCGACCGCCATGAACGCGACGATCTTGACCACCGACTCAAACGCCACCGCGGCAACCATGCCCTCGTGCCGCTCGGTCGCATCGAGGTGACGGGTACCGAACAGGATCGAAAACAAGGCCAGCACGACGGCTATCAGGAAAGTGGAATCCAGCCCCAGAACCTGAAAGCTACCGCCTGAATGCTCAAGCAACACATCGACGCTGGCGGCCATCGCCTTCAACTGCAGGGCGATGTAGGGAACCACGCCGATTACCGCTATGACCGTCACCATACCGGCCAGCAACTGACTTTTTCCGTAGCGCGACGCGATGAAATCGGCAATCGACGTAATGCGCTGCGCCTTGCTGATGCGGATCATTTTGATGATGACGCCGACACACAGCAGCATCAGCGTAGGGCCGATATAGATGGTCAGGAACGACAAGCCACCGGATGTGGCGCGTCCAACGCTGCCGTAGAAGGTCCACGAGGTGCAATAGACGGCCACCGAAAGCGCGTAGACATTGGCCGAAATAATCGATTTACCGGCATCGGCCCGCGCATCACCAAAACGCGCCACGGCGAACAGCAGCCCGAGATAGGCCGTTGCCAAAAGCGCGATGAACCAGCCAGAAAGCATCTACTTTCCCCGCTCGGCCACCCAGGCCGCGAGAACGATCAATCCAGCCCAGACGCCGAACAGATACAAGTAGGTTGCCGGAATACCGCCCAGCTCACCGCTCGGCAGGCTAAGCAGGGGGTAAGTCAGTAGCGGCACACCAAGCAGCCCGAGGGCAGCCAGGCGCTGGCGAGTCGGATTTGCTCTTTTCACAAGCCCATCCCAAAAATGAAAACGGCTGGCACGCCAAGCGTGCCAGCCGTTGTTGGCATATAGTCTGATGCGACTACACGGGAGGCCACCTTTTGGGCGACCATTGTCTCCTCCTTGCCTTTTAGTTTTTGGAGGCAGCGTGGCAAGTTCGCCGCCTCCTGGCTCATACTGGAACTAAGGATTAGCCCTTGAGCTGTTCCAGAATAGCCGGGTTCTCCAGCGTCGAGGTGTCTTGCGTCAGTTCCTCGCCCTTGGCCAGACCGCGCAACAGACGACGCATGATCTTGCCCGAACGGGTCTTCGGCAGGTTGTCACCGAAACGGATGTCCTTCGGCTTGGCGATCGGACCGATTTCCTTGCCAACCCAGTCAGACAGTTCCTTGATGATGCGCTTGGCGTCGTCACCGGTCGGGCGAGCGCCCTTGAGCACAACGAAGGCCACAATGGCTTCACCGGTCAGGTCGTCCGGACGGCCAACAACAGCAGCCTCGGCAACCATCGGGTTGGCAACCAGTGCGGATTCGATTTCCATCGTACCCATACGGTGACCGGAAACGTTCAGCACATCGTCGATACGGCCGGTGATGGTGAAGTAGCCAGTGTCCTTGTCGCGGATCGCGCCGTCGCCAGCCAGGTAGTACTTGCCCTGGAAGTCTTGCGGGTAGTACGACTTGACGAAGCGCTCGTCGTCGTTCCAGATCGTGCGGATCATCGACGGCCACGGCTTCTTGCAGACCAGGATACCGCCCTGGCCCCACGGCAGATCAGCACCGGTCTCATCGACCACGGCGAACTGGATGCCCGGGAACGGCAGGGTGCAGGAACCCGGAACCAGCGGGGTTGCGCCCGGCAGCGGGGTGATCATGTGACCACCGGTTTCGGTCTGCCAGAAGGTATCGACGATCGGGCAACGGCCGCCGCCAACGTTCTCGTAGTACCACGTCCAGGCAGCCGGGTTGATCGGCTCGCCGACCGAACCGAGGATGCGCAGCGAAGACAGGTCGTAGCTCTTCGGATGAATGGCAGCGTTGTTGTCGGCAGCCTTGATCAGCGAACGGATGGCGGTCGGTGCGGTGTAGAAAATCGTTGCCTTGTGATCCTGGATCATCTTCCAGAAGCGGCCGGCATCCGGGAAGGTCGGAACGCCTTCGAAAACGATTTCGGTCGCGCCGCAAGCCAGCGGGCCGTAGGTGATGTAGGTGTGACCGGTAACCCAGCCGATGTCGGCCGTGCACCAGAAGACGTCCGACGGCTTGATGTCGAAGGTCCACTTCATGGTCATGATGGCGTGCAGCAGGTAGCCGCCGGTGGAGTGCTGAACACCCTTCGGCTTGCCGGTGGA
>OCTV010000836.1_pt1 | contig 11695 bp, 13 predicted proteins | sample 1539101 | NCBI WGS metagenome assembly OCTV01 (sample SAMEA3991422, study PRJEB22521) | metagenome | biome: anthropogenic terrestrial biome; feature: sewage plant; material: sludge | place: Sweden | collected 2012-09-26 | reverse complement strand
AATATTTATATGAATTTTTGAAAAGGAATAAACACAATGAAGAATTTAATGTTTGTTGTTAACTTTATATTTTTTATAGGCTCAAGCTTTTATTTTGGCTTTGGGTTTATATTTAGTGTGCTCAATAAAAAAGTTACCGCAAGCAATGAACAGAAAACTGTGTAGAATTTCTGCTAAATACAGTTAATTATGTCTGTGGCTTTTGGTAACAAAGGCTACAGACTTTTTTATTACATAAATATTCTGTCTTGATAGTTGCCCACAACTATCTGATAAGCTCCGTGGGCGGAGTTTATGCGACAGAAAGTTTATACATAATTAAATTTTGGAGGAAAATATAATGATAGTTATTTTAAAGCAAAATTCACCTCAAGCTGAATACGATAAATTAGTTAGATGGCTGGATACCTATGATGTAAAGGTTAATGCAATTACAGGTACTCAAAAGCAAATTCTTGGGCTTGTTGGAGATACCTCAAAGATTGACATTGATGCTGTTCGTGCACAGGAAATTGTCGAAAATGTTCAGCGTGTTCAAGAGCCTTACAAGAATGCTAACCGAAAATTTCATTTGGATGACACTATAATTAATGTTGGCGGTAAAAAAGTTGGAAACGGGTCACTTCAAGTTATCGCAGGGCCTTGCTCTGTTGAAAGTGAAGAACAAATTATTACAACAGCTATTGCTGTAAAAGAAGCCGGTGCTACTATGCTTCGCGGCGGTGCTTTCAAGCCTCGTACATCACCTTATGCTTTCCAAGGATTGCGTGCAGACGGGATTGAATTACTGCTAGAGGCTAAAAAAGTCACCGGCTTGCCTATTGTTACCGAAATTATGAGTCTTGCTCACCTTGATTTGTTCGCTGATGTTGATATTATTCAGGTTGGTGCAAGAAATATGCAGAACTTTGAACTTTTAAAAGAACTTGGACACAGTGATAAGCCTATTCTTCTAAAAAGAGGGCTTGCTAACACAATTGAAGAATTGTTGATGTCTGCTGAGTACATTATGGCAGGCGGCAACGAAAATGTTATCCTTTGCGAAAGAGGTATCAGAACATTTGAAACAATGACCAGAAATACTCTGGATATTTCGGCTGTTCCGCTTTTAAAGCAACTTTCTCACTTACCTGTTGTTGTTGACCCTAGCCATGCAACAGGCATGACTAAGCTTGTTGAGCCACTTTCACTTGCATCTATGGTTTGCGGTGCTGACGCACTAATCATTGAGGTACACAACGACCCTAAGAACGCTCTTTCAGACGGTGCTCAATCTTTAACCCCTGCACAATTTGCTGAAATTATGAATAAGATTAAAAATCTCGCTGGCTTCTTAGGCAGAACAATCGGCTAAGAACTTCTAATACGAAAGGGTGTTTTTCTATGCAGACTATCACTGTCAATGCAAGCTTGTGTTATGATATTTATGTCGGAAGGGGCTTGCTTTCTGGCTGTGGTGATACTATTAGAAGTGTCACTAAAGCTAAAAAAGCTGCAATTGTAACTGACGATATTGTTGCTGGGTTATACTTAGATAAAGTTGTAAATTCGCTTAAAAACAGCGGGTTTGAAATTGTTACATTTTCTTTCCCTAATGGGGAGGCTTCAAAGTGCAGTCGGATACTTATGGAAGTATATGATTTCCTTGTTGATTCTGAAATAACACGTTCTGATGTTATAATTGCACTTGGTGGCGGAGTTGTTGGGGATTTAACGGGTTTTGCTGCGGCTTCGTATCTTCGAGGGGTTGATTTTGTTCAAATACCCACTACCCTTTTGGCACAGGTTGATTCTTCAGTTGGTGGAAAAACTGCTATTGATTTGCCTAGTGGGAAAAATCTTGTGGGTGCATTTAAACAGCCTAAGTGCGTAATTTGCGATATTGATGTCCTTTCTACACTTTCGAATGAATTTTTTGCTGACGGCATGGGCGAAGTCATTAAGTATGGTATGATTAAATCTGCTTCTCTTTTTCAAAAGCTTTCTAATGAGAATATTCATGATTGTCTTGAGGATGTCATTGCAGAATGTATTTCTATTAAAAGAGATGTCGTTGAGGCTGATGAATTTGATAAGGGCGACAGAATGTTATTAAACTTTGGGCATACATTAGGTCACGCTATTGAAAAGTACTTTAACTTTACAGGTATTTCACATGGCAAAGCAATTGGCGTGGGGATGTCTGTATTTACTGGGTTAGCTGAACAAAAAAACTTATGTAAAGCTGGCACACTTGACAGACTTAATGCTTGTTTAAAAAAGTATGCGCTGCCTATTTCAGTTGAGCCTAGCATTGGAGAGCTTGCAAAGTTTTGCTTGAGTGATAAAAAACGTGAAAGCGACTTTATAAATATTGTGCTTTGCAAAGATATTGGAGAAAGCTATTTCACGAAGATTTCAATTGCGGATTTTTATAAATTTTTGAATATATAAATGGGGTAAATATGGACGTTAAAATAATTCCAAATATGCTTAAAGGTACTGTCGAAATTCCCTCTTCAAAGAGTGCTTCACACAGGATGCTGATTTGTGCTGGACTTTCTGACGGAGTTTCAATATTAACTGGTATCACTGTGTCAAAGGATATTTCTGCAACCATAAAGGCACTTGTTTCTATGGGGGCTGAAATTGATGTAAAAGATGATGTGATAACTGTAAATGGTATCTCCTTGCCACTTAAAGAATGTGTTGCTGACTGTTGTGAAAGCGGCTCAACCTTACGTTTTCTTATTCCTGTGGCGGCGGCTTTGGGGATTAATGCAACCTTTATTGGTCAGGGGAAATTACCTGAACGTCCTATTACTCCTTATTTAAGAGAATTCAAAAGCAAGGGAATTAAATTCGATTATAATAATACAATGCCTTTTTCTATTAGCGGTAAATTATCTGCCGGAGAGTATGTACTTGAGGGAGATATTTCATCTCAGTTTATTACTGGGTTGTTATTTGCACTTCCTCTTTGCGAGGAGGACAGCATAATTAAGCTCTCCTCTGCCCTGCAATCTAAGCCTTATGTTGATATGACTATCGATTGTCTGAAAAAATTTGGAATCAGAGTCAATGAAATTGAAAACGTATATTTAATCAAAGGGAATCAGAAATATAATGCGTTTTCATCGAGAATTGAGGGTGATTATTCACAGGCAGCATTTTTTTATGTTGCTAATGCGTTAGGCTCAAACGTTGAGATTTTAAACTTATTTGAAGAAAGTGTTCAAGGTGACAAGAAAATTCTTGAAATTTTGGATAAAATGAGTTATACTAATAATAATAGTTGTCAATTGACGAGTTTTTCTGTTGATGTTGGGGATATTCCCGACCTCGTCCCTATTTTAGCTGTTCTTGGGTGCTTTGGGGATAATGTTTCTGAAATCACAAACGCTTCACGGCTTAGAATTAAAGAAAGTGATAGACTGACTGCTATTGCTACTACCTTAAATGCAGTCGGCGGTGATGTTACCGTCATTGATGACAGGCTGATTATCAAGCCTATAAAAGAGTTCACGGGTGGAGTGGTTGACAGCTTTAATGACCACAGAATTGTTATGGCAATGGCAATTGCTTCTATAAAAAGTACTGCTCCTATTGTCATCAGAAATGCACTTGCTATCGAAAAGTCTTATCCTGGATTTTTTGACGACTTTAATAAACTTGGAGGTAATGCAAATGTCATCCATATGGAATAACAATCTCACAATTTCTATATTCGGCGAATCACATGGACCTGCAATCGGTGTAATACTTGATAATTTGCCTAGCGGCGAGCATATTGACACTGCAGAGCTAATGAAATTCATGGCAAGGCGTGCGCCTAAAAAAGATGTAACTTCCACGCAAAGATGTGAAAGCGATATGCCACAAATTATGTCTGGAGTAAACGGTAATAAAACTACCGGAACACCGCTTTGCGCTTTCATTCAGAATACTGATACTCATTCTGTTGATTATTCGAATATTTCAACGCTTGCTCGTCCCGGACATGCTGATTATACGGGGGCTTTGCGTTACCGTGGTTTCAATGATGTACGAGGCGGAGGGCATTTTTCCGGAAGGCTTACTGCTCCCCTGGTGTTTGCTGGAGCGGTTTGCGGTCAAATTCTTGAAAGACGTGGAATTTATACCGGCGCACATATTCTTTCAATTCACAACATCAAGGATACTCCGTTTAATGAACTTTCAACAACCCGTGAAGATATTTTGGCAGTCAGACGCAAAAACTTCCCTGTAATTAATGAAAAAAAAGGGACTGCAATGATTAATGATATTGACAAAGCCCGCATGGCTTGTGATTCTGTCGGCGGAGTGGTTGAATGCATTACTACGAATGTTCCTGCAGGAATTGGCTCACCTATTTTTGACGGTTTGGAAAACAGCATTGCACAACTTATTTTTGGAATTCCTGCTGTAAAAGGTCTTGAGTTTGGCGCTGGGTTTGAATGTACAAAAATGCTTGGCAGCCAGAATAATGATGAATTTTATGTTGATGAGCGCGGACATGTTCTCACTAAAACTAACAATCACGGTGGTATTTTGGGTGGTATTTCCTCTGGAATGCCTATTACTGTGAGGGTTGCATTTAAGCCTACACCATCAATTGCGAAACCGCAGGGAACTGTTGATTATACCAATCTAAAGAACGACACCATTGAAATTGTCGGCAGGCACGACCCTTGCGTTGTTCCAAGAGCTGTTCCTGTTGTAGAAGCGGCAATTAATGTTGCAATTTTGTCGCATATGATGTCCTATCCTAATTTTTAAATAAGCATTTTGTACTGGGCGGATTTTTCCACCCGGTATTTTTCTAGAATTTATAGCAAAATTTTTATTCGGAGGATATATATGGAGAATATTTCAAAAATTACAGCTGATTATTCCTTGGAATTAAAGGATTCTCACGCTGTTAAGATTTTACTTTGCTATCTTTTGAAAAAGCTTGACAGACCAGTTTCACCTGAACAGCTTTATGAAATTGCTGTCGGCAGTGAAATTATAAACTATTTTTTCTATACAGAGGCTATGGACGAGCTTATTAAAAATCAAACTATTTTAAGAGAAAACAAGGATGGCAAAGAGTTTTATATTCTTGCTGAAAAAGGTCGCTATGGAGCTGATGAGTTCAAACAGTATGTGCCTAAGTCGTTTCGAGATAAGCTCCTTACCTGTGCATTAAAATTTTTTGCTAAATTGAAACGTGAAAATGAGGTAAAGTGTGATTTCATTGAGCTTGAAAATGGATATTATGTTCAATGTAGGATTTTGGATGTTTCTGATGATTTATTAGATATGAAAATTTTTGCTCCTGATTTAGAGCAGGCTAAGTTCATTAAAGAGAAGATTATGCTTAATCCTACTGACTTTTATGCAAAGATCATGGGATTTGCATTATTTAATGCTGAGGAAGAACCTATTATTGATTAATTTATATGCTTATTTTTATCTTTTTTAAATGAAAACACTCCAAAGTATGGTTTTTCATACTTTGGAGTGTTATTCAATTTAATATTTTATTTGGCTGTCCAGATGGACTCACTTTCGTGCTTTTTCGGTCTCTTCATTAAGTCAGTTAGTGCATCCTTGACATTTTTATTGCAAAATAGAATTTCGTAAAGCTGTTCTGTAATTGGCATATCAACATTTGTGTGCTTGCATAGTTCCCATGCAACCTTTGAACATGTATAACCTTCGACTGTTCCGATTTGTTCAACTGCTTTTTGCGGATTAATCCCCTGACCTATCAAAATGCCTGCCCTGCGGTTTCGGCTGTGCATACTTGTACAGGTAACAATAAGGTCACCTATTCCTGTTAAGCCTGCAAAGGTGTCCATTCTTCCGCCTAAAGCAACGCCTAAGCGTGCTATTTCTGTAATGCCTCTTGTCATTAAGGCGGCCTTTGTATTATCGCCATAGCCCATTCCGTCACAGATACCTGCGCAGAGAGCAATAATATTCTTAAGTGCACCGCCCAATTCACATCCAACAACATCATCGTTAGCGTAAATTCTTAGTGTAGAATTAGAAAGCTGTTCCTGAATATAGTTTGCCTTTGACATATCCTTTGATGAAGCAACTATTGTTGTTGGCATACCGATTGCAACTTCTTCGGCGTGAGAAGGTCCTGAAAGAACCACTATTGGATTATTAGGAATTTCTTCCTCAAGAACAACACTTAAACGCTTAAATGTTCCATCCTCAAGTCCTTTACCTGTATTCAGTATTACTGAATTTGCTGGTATATATGGTGCTGCGAGCTTTGCAATCTTCCTAACAAATGTCGAAGGGATTGCAAAGATAACAATATCACTTTCGCCTATTTTGCTTATATCTGTAATAAGATTAATGCTTTCTTTAACGGGAACACCTGGGAGGAGCTTTTTATGCTCTTTATCCTGTCTTATTCTTTCAATTTCATCAGCAAAAGCTGACCAAACTGTAACTTCATGTCCAAATTTGTCTGCCATGATTGCAAGGCTCATTCCAAATCCGCCAGAGCCAAGAACTGTAATTTTTGACATACAATCACTCCTCATTATTTGTTTTTTCTACCCTTTTCTTACTGCCAAATTTATTTTCTGTTCCAGCTTTTAAGCGCTTTATATTCTCCCTGTGCATATAAATTAATAATGCACTTGTACCAATTACAAGAATTGTATTTAACCAGACATAAGGCAATCCTCGAATTGTCTGCGTTGCAAATGTTACAATAGGATAGGCTATTGCGGCTGTTATTGATGAAACCGAAACATATCTTGTCAAGATAACCATCAATGCAAAAAATGGAATGAGAATGCAGAAAGAAACAGGGTCAATTACCAAAAGAATTGAGCAGGAAACTAAAACACCTTTTCCGCCTTTGAATCCATAATACAGTGGAAAAATGTGCCCAATTATAGCAAAAAAGCCTGCTATGTATCCAACGAATGTAGTATCTAAATCAAGTCCTGTTTTGACAAACAAACCTACTCCAAACAGGTAGAATATCCATTTGCTTAACAGAACAGCAATAACGCCTTTTAATAAATCACCAAGCAAGGTTAATGCTGCAGGGCCTTTACCGAAAACACGCAATGTGTTGGTCAACCCTGCATTATTACTACCTACTGTTCTTATATCAGTTTTCTTCCAAAGTCTGCATACTATAATTGCTGAATTGCAGCTGCCTAATAAATATGAAATAACTGCTGTTATCACTAAGGCTAATATAAATTTGACTACCATATGATTCCCTCCTATACATCATCCTTGCCACGTTCACGAACTATAAAGCGGACCGGTGTTCCCTCTAGACCAAAGGTAGTACGAATTTGGTTTTCGATATATCTTTGATATGAAAAATGGAACAAATCAGCCTTATTAACGAATGTTACGAACGTTGGAGGCTTTGTTGACGGTTGAGTCATATAATAAATCTTCAATCTCTTTCCCTTATCGGACGGAGGCTGAACTCTTGTTGTTGCATAAGCAAGAACATCATTCAGCATACCTGTGGAAATTCTCATGGAATTTTGGTCATTAACAAACTTAATAAGTTCAAACAGCTTATCAATTCTTTGTCCTGTTTTCGCTGAAATGAAAACAAACGGAACATATGACATGAAGCTGAATTTTTCTTCTAAGTCCTTACGGAAAGTATCCATGGTTTTGTCGTCTTTTTCAATTGCGTCCCACTTATTAACTGCAACGATACAAGCTTTGCCTTGTTCATGTGCGTAGCCTGCAACCTTTGAATCCTGATCAGTAAAACCAACCTGTGCGTCAATTACGATTACACAGACATCAGAACGGTCAACAGCCATATAGGCCCTTAGAACACTGTAACGTTCAATAGTTTCCAACACTTTAGATTTTTTTCTTATTCCTGCAGTATCAATGAAAACAAATTTACCTTTGTCATTTTCAATTATAGAGTCAGTTGCATCACGGGTAGTACCTGCAATATCAGAAACAATTACAAGCTCTTCTCCTGCAATTTTATTGATTAATGATGACTTTCCAACATTAGGTTTACCAATAACGGCAACTTTAATGTATTCATCATCATAAGGTTGTTCTTCTTCTGGCGGAAAATATTCAAATATTGCGTCAAGCAAGTCACCTGTACCATGTCCATGAACAGAAGAAACTGGAATAGGTTCGCCAATGCCTAAATTGTAAAATTCATAAAGTTCTGCCGGAGGTTCTCCTATACTGTCACATTTATTTACGCATAAAATAATAGGCTTTCCGCTCTTCTGGAGCATTGAAGCAACTTCAGTATCGTTAGCAGTAACGCCTGATGTCAAGTCTGTAACCAAAACAATTACATCAGCTTTTTGTATAGCAAGCTCTGCTTGTCTGCGCATCTGTGAAAGTATAACGTCATCGGAATTAGGCTCAATTCCGCCTGTGTCAACAACCATAAACTCTCTGTTTCGCCATTCACACTTTGAGTAAATTCTATCACGGGTTACTCCTGGAGTATCCTGCACAATAGATAGTCTTTGCCCAATAAGCTTATTAAACAGTGTGGATTTTCCTACATTAGGGCGTCCTACAACTGCTACTATTGGTAATGCCATATATTTCATCTCCCTTTATATTCCTAAAAGGCCATCCAAAAGGATAAAGCCATCATTATCGATTGTTTTGATTTTTATTGAAAGCTCATTTTCGACCTGTGATATTGTTATATCGTCCAAAAACAAGTCTGAATCTTTTTTTATCATTGATGAGGAAATTAGAAGCTCTTCACCTAAATCCTTACCTTTTAGCTGTGAAATTAAATCTTTTGCTGTTATAAGTCCTGATACAGTTATATTCTCTCCAAAAAAGTAATTTATTATTGTATGAACTTCACAAGATAAATTATCCCACTTTTTTATAGTTTTTGCAACTAGATTTTTCATTAAACTTGAAGAAGCAACTCCTGTTGCTATCGAAATTCTCCTAGGTTTGTTATCATATTCAGCCAATTCAAGTGCAGTGTCAAATTCGTCATGAAGTGACCTGATCATTCCTACACCATTTTCATATTGGGGGTAATCTTCATAATTTTCCGCCTTAGGTATTTCACGTTCGGCTTTTAAGTAAAATTCATCTGATGGGAAAACTAATCTCGTTCCGTGTTCAGCAAGAAATTTTTCCTGAAATTGTTCTAGGGTATTAAGAGCTACATTTGCTGATTCTTTATTGAAAGATGTCAATGAATAAAGTCCATCGCGAAATTTTGAAAGTCCTACAGGAACAACTGCAATACTTTGAATACTAGGCATAAGTGATGATAAATCATTCAATGTGCGTTCAAGTTCAAGACCGTCATTCAAACCTGGGCAAAGCACAATTTGACAGTTCATCATAATTCCTGCCTTGCCTAGCTGAAAAAGATAGTCAAGCTTTTCACCAGCAAAACAATTATTCATCATTTTACAGCGTAATTCAGGGTTAGTTGTATGAACAGATATATTTATATTGAGGTGCATTTTAATAATTCTATCTATATCATGCTGTTTTAAGTTTGTCAGCGTAACATAATTCCCATGAATAAAGGAAAGGCGTGCATCATCATCTTTAAAATAGAGAGTTTCACGCATATTCTGAGGCATTTGGTCAATGAAACAAAACACGCAATTGTTATGGCATCTTCTCTTATCATCCATTAAAAACGTTTTAAATTCAAGACCTAAGTCATCATATTCACTCTTAATTACATTAATTTTTGTATGGATTTTGTCTCGTTTAATGACAAGCTCTATACTTGAATCAGCAGCATAAAACATATAGTCAAGAACGTCCTCAATTTCATTTCCGTTAATTGAAATTAAGACATCGCCGGATTTAATATGTGCCTTTGCGGCAGGTGAGTTTTTTTGAATTCCTGTAATTTCGACCGCCATATTTCCTCCAAAAATGTGTAATAGACATATAGAATATTAGGGTAAAAAAATAGAGAAGGATTTCTCCTCCTCTAACTTTCGCTTCTAGTAACTAGAGGCAAGGAAGCAATTAAGCTCCCGGAAGTCGTAAATTACGCTTCCTTCTTAATTACCTCTACACCCTTGTAAAATCCACAATTTCCACAAACTTTATGTGGTGTCATTAATTCGCCGCAATTTGTACATTTACAAAATGCAGGTGTGTCCAGTTTCCAAACTGAAGAACGTCTTTTATCACGTCTTGCTTTGGATACCTTTCTCTTTGGTACTGCCATTATTCAGCACCTCCTTCAATAGTATATAAATGGGATAATAATTAACTTTAATTTCCTTCACAGCTACATTCAGATTCGTTTAAATCTGCACCGCAAATACTGCATAAACCTTTGCATTCATTCTTACAAAGTATTTTTGACGGCAACTGTAAAAGTAAATCGGATAAAACCAGCTCGTCCAAATCAAGTTTATCACCATTTGTAACAATATAATCATCATTATCGGTATTAAGCGACCTGACAACCATATGCTCAAACTTAAATGAATAATCTCGACTAAACTCACAAAGACATCTGTCACAATTGTGGTTCAATGTAAAATCAACAGAGTAGCTGAGTGTAACTATCCCTGCCCTATTTTCTATTTTACCCTCAATTGATATTGGTGTAGAAAAATCAAGATGCTGATAATCGGAAAGACTATCTTTCTCAATTTGATATTTAATCTCAACACGCTCACCAACAATTTGATAAAGCTGTTTTAAATTTAAAATCATATTACACCCCATAACATCACAAATTATATTATACCTATTTTGCTTGTCCCTGTCAATAGTTTTCTTTAAAAAAACTTAATTTTTTTAATTACTTGATAAATGCTTTAACACTGTCAGGCAAATCAGCAGTATCAGCAGAAACTGTGAATACTAATTGAATATCATTACCTGAAAGCTTGTCAAGTTTTTGTAGAAGATTGCCTAGTGCAGCTAAGTCTAATCCGCCAATTTTAAGAATTGAATCAATATAAACTTCGGAAATGTCAAAATTACCAGCAATCATTCCAGCAACAAAACCATAGAAAGCATCATATCCATCAATCCCATAGTGTTCTGTGTCAGTTAATCTTACACTATGCTCAATGTCATATGTAAGCTTTGCTCCTTTTTCAATGCAAACTATATTTCCGCTTGTCTTCTTAGCAGACTCATTAATCATATCAATCAAAATTTTAGTTTTTCCTGTTCCCTTTTTCCCTGTTATTACTTTAACCATAAATAACACTCCATTCCGCCGAATAAACGGCAATTTATTTCAAATATATGGGAGCTTTTTAAACCCCCATTATATTTTGGGGCGTTGCCAATTTTTTATTTTAGTTTTTCTTCAAGAGCAGCTTTTGCGCCCTCATAACCTGGTTTACCTAATAGTGCAAACATATTTGCTTTGTAGCTTTCAACGCCTGGTTGATTAAATGGGTTAACTCCCATTAAATAGCCTGAAATTGCACAAGCTTTTTCGAAGAAGTATACCAAATATCCAAATGTTTTTTCGGTTGTATCTTCTATTTCAATAACAATGTTTGGTACTCCGCCCTCGGTATGAGCTAAAATTGTTCCCTCAAATGCTTTGCGGTTAACAATAGACATATTCTGATTTGTAAGGAAGTTCAAGCCGTCAAGGTTTTCTTCATCATTCTTTAAGAAAAGATCTTGCTTTGGTTTCTTGATATCAACAACAGTTTCAAACATTACTCTTGAGCCTTCTTGAATAAACTGTCCCATTGAATGTAGG
>OCTV010000830.1_pt1 | contig 11755 bp, 12 predicted proteins | sample 1539101 | NCBI WGS metagenome assembly OCTV01 (sample SAMEA3991422, study PRJEB22521) | metagenome | biome: anthropogenic terrestrial biome; feature: sewage plant; material: sludge | place: Sweden | collected 2012-09-26 | reverse complement strand
GTCAAGAGCGCGGAGACCGCTCAGTTCTTCACCGACCAGCTGCCCAAGGTAGATGTCACCACCCTGACCTCTGTCTCGGGTGTGACGGACACCTCGGCCGACCAGGGTCCGGTCGACTTCGTGTCGCGTAATGAGGATCGCGTCAGTACCACGCAAACCGAAATGCTGACACCGGCCGACATCATGGCTCAGCCCCAGGGGCAGGCCTTCGCTCTGCTCGAAGGCAATCGCCTGCACCACATTCGCATGCCCTTGCCGGTTTCGGCTGCTGATGATGAATTCCTGCCGGAGTCTCTGCGCTCGATCGGCGACGCCATGCGGGCGCGCTATCACACCTCCGAAGGCTGGGCTTCCGAAAACGACTGGCTGCAGGACATGCCGATCGGGCTGGCTGGCTCACCTGCGCTGCTTGATGCGGGTGAAATCGTTTTCGATACGGCCATCCCTGAAACGGTTGACGCGCCGTATCCGTTGGTCGAGCAATCCAACAACGCCGTCGCGCCTGGGGCCGTGTGATGGTAGCCGCCAACAACACAGCAGCCCCGCGCAGCACCCCAACACAGGGGCCCGCTGGCCGCCCTCGCCCACGCGGACCATTGACCGTGCTATTGGCGGCTTGCATGGGCTTTATTGCGTCGATCATCACTTCCCTCTTCCTTGGGACAGTCATTGAGGTCGTCGGCAACTACGTGTGGTGGAAAGGCCAGGGCATTGAACATGCCCAGGCGCAAGTGGTCGAGGATCTCGGCTATATCGAGCAGTTCCCACGGTCGATCCTGGTGCCGGACACCATGGCGTTCGCCAAGGACATGGTGCGCATAGTCTCGCTGCCGTGGAGTCGACTCAACGCCCAAGCCTTTTTTGAGCGCGCCCGGGCGGCTGACCACGCAGAGACCCCCGCCAAGGCGACGCAACGGATTCTGCAACGCCTCTTGATTGAGGGGGCTCGGCTGCTGGAAATCCTGCTCTATGTCACCCAAGACACCGCTGTGCGGCTCGCCGTAGCTTTCTTTGCATTACCGGCCTTCGCTATGGCTTGCCTGCTTGGCCTGGTTGATGGCCTGGTCAAGCGCGACTTGCGCAAATGGGCTGGTGGGCGGGAATCCAGCTTCGTTTACCACCACAGCAAGCATTACACCGCGTGGTTTCTGACGGCCGGCTTTGCAATGTATCTCTCCTGGCCCATCGGTGGACTCAACCCAGCCTGGATGGTGCTCATTTTTGCTGCCCTGGTTGCGATGTCGCTCTCCGTCACTGTCGCATCCTTTAAAAAATATCTCTGAGGAGTTTTTGATGTCTATTTCATCATCGATTGGTCGTTGTTTGATGGTTTTGATGCTGGCTCAGGGGATGGTTGCCCATGCAGCCGATAACGTTGATGGCGATGCCGAGCAAGGCTTTGCTGGGCTGTTCAAGTCGAAATCCGCCCAAAAAGTCGAGGCTCCCCGGGCTGCCGCTCCCGAACCAGAGGTCCGCGTGCTCGACAAAGTCGACGTCGAGCGCGAACGCCTCGCCAACCTGGCGCAGGAAGTCGCCTATCTGCGGCATCAAGTTGCCGATGCGGCGCGTCAGGCACCCGGTGCGACACGCGTGCAATTTCGCTATGACTGGCTGGACCGTGACCTGGAATTGATCCAGCGCGGTATCCAGGAACATTTCGATGCGCCGCGCCAACCGCGCCCTGTGGCACCGCTCAAGGGCAGTTACCGTCGCTGATTGATTGACATGACCAGCGACCAAATCACCGCATTCAAAAGCGCAGTGGGCGGACCCGCTGGCGGCTACCTGCCCGGCAATTTTGCCCTGCTGCTCGCCTTGATCGGCGCTGCCGCGCTGCTGTTGTGGGGCGCCTACATCGTAATGAAGCTCGGTGAAGAGTTCCTTTCCGGGCGAATCACGGCCAGCAAGTTGTTTGCTTACAAAGTTCGCGTCCTGGTGCTGATTTTCCTGGTGGTGGCCATCCTGAATGCCTGAATCGGCCAATGCTGCTTTCCCGCACAGCACTGGCTGAACTGAACTTGCGGGAACCCTGACTTCTTCATTCTGGAGCAATTGATATGCATAAACTGTCTCAACTTCTGGCGTATTGCCGAACTCAACGGTCGCACTTGACTAGTCGCTTCGCTGCTGTCTTTGCCCTGCTGATGACCAGCATCATGGCCACTCCCGCATTGGCCGCCCTGCCGACGGCGGTTGCTGCCGGTACCGGCACCGCATCCGGTGATTACATCTCCATTGCTCAGCAGTATTTCAAGCAAGGCTTTCTCTTCCTTGGCTTGTTGCTCGCTGCCTATGCACTCTACGCGGTGGCCGGCGGCGCGATCTCCAAGTTCAATGAGTTCCGCATCGGTCGCGCCGAATTGAGTGACGTTGTCGTGTATGCCGTGGTCGGCGTGGTCATCCTGGTCATCATCGTGTACCTGCTGACCGAAGCCTCCACCATCCTGTAATCGGATACGCCAGATGGCCGAACACCACCTACTTGCCGACATCGAGGTCGACGCAGCCCCCGAAATTGATCGCGTCAATGTCGAGCCGGCAATCCTGCTGGGGCTCTCCAGTTCGGAAGCGTTGTGGACGATAGGCGTGGCGTTCGCCATCTGGATCCCGATTGCCGGCGTGATCGCGGCTATGAGGTCCAGCTTTCCGCTGTTCATCTTGCTGGCGACCTCTTTGCCGCTGCTCACCGTTTGGATCATGGCCAAGAAGATGGCCGCCGTAAAACGCAATCGCCCCGATCTTTACTACGTCCATGCCATGCGCAAATGGGCGGCAATGAAGGGCATTCGGCGCTCCCGTTACATCACCCATGTCGGCGAATGGGATGTCGGCCGGAGTTTTCAAGACGTGGCTGCGCCGAGCAAAGGGCGCACCCTGTTCTCAAGGAGATAGACGGAATGTCCCGTTATCTGCACGCAATTTCGCAAGCCACGTCGACCGTGCGCCTGCAACGCTGGACGATTGGCGTGATGGCCGTTGTCACCCTCGCTGCGCTGGCCGGCTGGCGGTACAAGGAAACGCAACTGACCGCCCACATCCCCCCTGACTTGTCCAACGGCATGTCACTCAAGATTGGCGGTACGCCGCAAGTACCAACGCCCAATGTCTATGCCTTCGGCTTCTACATCTGGCAACAAATCAATAATTGGCCCAAGGATGGCGGGACCGACTACAGCAAACAAATTTACGCGCTGCAGGCGTATATCACGCCGGCTTGTCGCTCGCAGCTCGACGCTGATCTCAAGATCAAGCTCGGGAATGGCGAGCTGGTGCAACGCACGCGCTCAGTAATGGAAATTCCCGGGCAGGGGTTCGCCGCTAATCGCGTGACCGATCACGGGAACGGCGCATGGACAGTATTGCTCGATACCGCATTGCTTGAGACTTCCCATGGGGTTGCCGTCAAACGCACCTTCATCCGCTATCCGCTACGCATTGTGCGTTACGAGGCGGATCGCGAATCGAACCCCTTCGGTCTGGCCATCGACTGTTTTGGTAATCGTCGGCCGGAACGCTTGGAAGAGAAAGACATCGTGGTCGAGCAAGTCATGACGCCAAACGTGGTGATTCCGGCGGTATTGCCAAAGCCCGTTGCAACCATGCCGCAATTGCCTGGTTTCCCGGCCCCCTTCCCGCCAAAAGAACCGGCGGCTTCCACCCTGACACCGGATAGCGCCACGCCCGCCAAACAACAGGCAGGCACACCGGCTGTTTCACCAGTCACCAATCCGGTTGTTCCGGAAAATCGTTGAGATGGAGTTGTCGATGACCCCTATGCGTCCCATCGTTCTGATGCTTGCTGTTGTCGGGCTGGCGTCTTCTCATGCCGCAGAAACGACCGTACCGTCGGCGCCGGCTTCGGCGCCAGCCGAACTGGCCACTGCTGCCCCGGATGAACGTCCGATTGCTACAACAGGAGAGCCGACAGCAAAGGTTATTGCGACCTCACGAAAAAAGCAGGTTGCTCTCAAGGCCCCCGCCCAGGTACTGGAAACGTTTCCGCCGGACGAACTCCAGCAGCAACGCCAGCCGATCCAGGGTACTGAACGCCTCGTCTATGACCGCTCCCCGCTACGGGTCGCCCTTTCTGCTGGCCGCGAACGGCGTATCTACCTTCCCTGGGAAGCTGCGCTACATCTGCCGCCGGAGGCCGGCGGCCTGCAGGCACAGATTGTCGGATCGACGATCTATCTGACTGGCCAGAGCGGCCAGCCGATCGTCCGCATCATTGCCGAGGGCCTGGATGGTCAAGGGATGATTCCGCTCGATGTCCAGGTGCGCGACCAACTGGCGGGCGTGCCCGACGAAATGGAGATCTCCGTCGCGTCGCGCGGCAACAATGGTGGTAACGGGCGCGGCAAAACAGCACGCCGCAATAGCGCCAGCGATGACGACAATGACGACGACGAACCCGTTGCACCCGACCTGGTGCAACTGACGCGCTACTGTTCGCAGCAGCTCTACGCTCCGCAGCGCCTCGTCAAAACCCCGCCGGGTGTTCGGTCAATCGAGCTCCGCCACATGCCGGTCGCTGGCCTCTATCGTGGTGGCGCCGTGCTTACGACGCCGGTGGGCGGCTGGCGCAGCGCCACGCTGTATGTAACCGCGGTGCGTTTCACCAACCGTAGCCATTCCCCGCTTGAACTGGACATGGACATGCTGCGCGGCCGCTGGGTCGCTGCAACGCCGCAACACCACGTCCTTGCTGAAAGCGGTAGTGACGCCGACACGACGGCGGTCTGCCTCATCTCCGAACAATCTTTTGATGCCTCACGGCCCTGAACATTATGCCAGCGATCAAATCCAACAAGCTTATCCCGCTCCTGGCCATCATTGCGCTCTTGGTGGTTGGTTTCATTGCTCTCAAAGTGAGCAACAGCGACCAGGCCGCGCCGACAGAGTCGCCCCTTGACGCCATGCCGGCACAAGTACCTGCTCCTGAGCCCGCAAGTGCGGGGGGCATGCTTGGCGGGATCAAGGACGGCAAGCAGAAAGCCCTGAATGCGGATGCGGATACTCCCAACGAATCCCTCAAGACATTGACCTCTGAGGTGATGGCCGCTCGTACCGAAATGCAGCGCATCGCCGACGAGAACCGCCAGTTACGGACGCAAGCCGCGCAATCCCAAGTAGATCGGCAGCAGATGAAGGCGGAGCTACGCGATGAGCTGCGCAACGATGGCTCGCTCACTGGGGGCACGACACCGGCGCCCGGTGCGGCAACTGGAAGTGCACTTGCACCATTCAATCCGGGTGCGGGCTCCACTCCGGCGCCGGCTGCAGCAAAGCCCGGCTTGCTTGATCCCAGCAACCTGATGGCCCAACTCCCCAATGGCTTCGGTTTTGACGGCCTGCAGGGTGGCGCTACTGGCAACCATGCTCCGGCCGATCCCAACATGGGGATGGCGCCCGCAAGCCCACGTACCGTCCTGCCGATGGGCGTTACCGTCGGCAAGGGCGTGGATGGCAAGGAGGCATTGATTCGAACAACAGCCGGCGTGGCAAACACGCACCGCCCGCAGGGTGCAATGGGAACAGCAGCACCGGCCAGCGGCCTTGCCCCGTTCGATGGTGAGGGCAACCCACTTCCTGCGCAACAAGGCCAAGGCAAGCGGAAGGAACCGAAGCGCTACTTCACCATTCCGGAAAACGCCACCCTGCTCAACGTGACTTCAATGAGCGCCATCGTCGGCCGGATCCCGGTGGATGGCCGAGTCACCGATCCGATGCAGTTCAAATTGATCATCGGCCCCGAAAATTTGGCGGCCAACGGCCATTTTCTGCCCCGCGACCTCTCCGGCATCATCATGTCGGGTATCGCGATCGGCGACATGAACTTGCAGTGCTCGGAAGGACTGATCCAGTCCATGACCTTCGTTTTCAACGACGGGACGATTCAGACAGTATCCCAACGCAATGCCGGCGCAACGCCGAACATGATGGCGGGTGGTAGCGGCTCCGGCGGTTCATCAATGAAAGGACTGGCTCAGACCACGAAGCTCGGCTATATCAGCGATCGGTATGGCAATCCTTGCATTGCCGGCACCTTCATCACCAATGCCCCGGCTTATTTGACCGACACCATCGGCCTCAAGGCGCTGTCGCTGGCTGGCGAAGCGGCTGCGATGGCACAAACCACGGTCTCCAACAGCACCGGATTCGGCGGTACATCCTCGACCAGCCAAGTCACCGGCAACCAGGGCAAATACATCCTCGGCAAGACGGCTGCCGGTGCCACCAGCGATGTCAGTCAGTGGCTGACCAAGCGCATGGGCAACTCATTCGACGCGATTGTCACGATGGCGGGCGCAGACATCGTCGTCAACATCGACCAGGAAATACCGATCGACAAAAAACCGGAGGCGCGCCGTCTCGACTACGGCCGGATAGACGCCGACAACCGTTCGCAATCTGCCAAGGGACACAACCATGATTTCGACTAAATTCCGCGCTTTACCGCTAGCTGCGCTGTTGGCGATCTGCTTGCCGGCCTGCACCGTCATGCCGCATGAATCACCACTTCCGAAAAATGGCAGCACGATGGAAGAGATCTACCGTGGCCACAACGACCGGGTAGGCAGTTCCGCGATGGCCGACAAGGAAGCCCGTGCAAGCATGCCGTTACGCGCCGCCAGCGAATTCAATCCTGGCCCGACGCGGATGCGCGCCCAGGAACAGATCGAGCGGCGCTTTGCCCGGGCTGCCAATCCGGACTTGGTGATGACGGTGTTTCCGCACCTGGCCAAGGGTAAGTATCCGGTACCCGGCTACGTGACGATGTTCCCCATGTACGAATCGGTGGAATACCTGCTTCCCGGCGAAGCCTCCAGCAACTATGACGGTCTACGCTAATGATCAACTCCGTGATTGAAGCCCTGCTTCGCGGTAAGAAAAAGCCCGCGCTGGATATCCCCGAAGGCAGCACGGCCGCACTCTTGAATGAGGATGACGCGAAGTCCGGAGCATTGCCCGGCATCACGGCCGACAAGCGCCGTGCCATGGGCTTGCGCCCGCCCTCCTTTACCGACTTGCTGCCCTGGATGGAGTGCGACAAAGATGGCGTGATCCTGCTCGAAGATGGTGTGTCCTGCGGGATGATGTACGAACTGGACCCGATCCCTACGGAAGGCTCTGACGAAGAGTATTTGCAGACTGCAATGCGTAAGGTCAAGTCAGCCTTGTCGGCGCAGACCGAGTGGGACTCGGGGCAATGGGTGATCCAGTTCTTTGTCAATGACGACACGGGCCTCGACACCTTGATCGACCAACTCACCCGTTACATCCTGGATGCACAGGGCGATGCCGAAAGTCAGCGACAGCGCGCCCGGGAGGTGCTGGAGTCGGACTTCACCCAGTCCTTCATTGGTGAAATGGCCGAGCACCTGAAATCGGTGGCCAAGCCGGAAGGATTTTTCCGGGACGAATCGGTTTCCGACAATATCTGGCGCGGTCAATTCCGCCGCGTTCGGATGGCGCTCTACCGCCGCTTCCCGGCGAAGCATGACTTTTCCAACGAACCGGGCACACCGCGTAACAACCTGCTGCAAGGTGCCAATGGCTTGATATCGGGCCTGCGCGAAGCTGGTGTTCGCTCTCGCGTCATGCTGGCGCCAGACTTCTACGCCTGGCTGCTGCCCTTCTTCAATCCTCGGCCGTTCGGCGATCTGGCAACGACGGTCAGCGACATTCTCAAGCGCTGTCCGTATCCAGACGATCGGGAGGGTGATGCTCCCCTGCCCTTCGGGATGGACATGGGTGACCGCCTATTGCTGAGCCCGCCCGAATCCGATCCCGAGACAGGCACCTGGCGTTTCAATGGCAAGCCGATGCGGGCGCTGGCCCTGCAGGGCATTCGCGAAGCACCGCAAGGCGGCCATTTCACGGCCGAACGGCTCTATGGCAGTAAGCGCTTTGCCCGATTTGACCGGATGCCGCCGGGCACCCTGTTGTCGTGCACGATGGTGATCTATCCTCAGGACCGGGTCAAATCACGGATACAGGGCGTTCAGTCAGCTTCCCGTGCCAAGACACCTGATGCGCAACTGGCCCATGGCGAAGCACAACGGGTGCTCAAGTGGATGAGCAAGGGCGACAAGCTCTATCCCTTCTACATGGTGCTCTACGTCCGTGGCGACGACGACCTGGATCTGGACAACCGAATTGCCGAGGTCACTGCCTCTTTGACGGCTTCCGGCCTGCGCTTTATCGACCCGCGTCACGAGCTGGTCGGCTGCGATGTATTTATGCGCGGCCTGCCCATGAATTTCGACCCCGATTTTGATACGCGAGAGCTGCGCCGCGCACGCCTGGTCTGGGCGTCACAGATTTCCGCCCTGTTGCCGCTCTACGGGCGGGCTCGCGGGACTGGCAATCCTGGCATCTGGCTCTGGAATCGGGGAGGCGAACCCCTGTTTTGCGACCCTCTGAACAAGCGCGATCGAAAGAAGAACGCGCACATGCTGGTGTTCGGCCCGACTGGCGCTGGCAAGTCGGCAATGCTGAACTATCTATGCATGCTGGTAATGGCGATCTATCGCGTGCGGCTTGTGATTGTCGATGCCGGCAATTCGATGGGGCTGTTGAGCGACCACTTTGCGGAACATGGCCTCTCGGTGCACAAGTTGCGCTTTACGCCCGACTCGAAAGAAAGCCTGCCGCCATTTGCCGATGCCTACATGCTGCTTGAGGATCCGAGCTTGGCGGCCACAGCCGTTGATGCGAGTGATGCTGATGCGGTTGATCAGTCGCTGATCTCGAGCATCGAGGAGGACATTGATACCGACGAAGAGAAGGAAGATGAAAAACGCGACCTACTCGGCGAGATGGTAATTCAGGCCAGCTTGATGATCACCGGCGGGGAGAAGCGCGAAATCGACAAGATGAGCCGGGCAGACCGCTATTTGATTGAGCAAGCGCTGTTCGGTGCTGCCCGCAAGGCCCGCGATGCAGGCAAGCCGCATCCGCGTGTCCAGGATGTTGCAGAGGCTTTGATGGCCATGCGCGACTCCGCCGATTTGGGGCAGTTGCGGCGAGAACGTGCCGAAGACATGGGCCAGGCCATGATGGTGTTTTGCAATGGCTTGCGTGGGAAGTTGTTCAATGGCTACGGACAAAGCTGGCCCGATGTCGATGTGGTTCACGTCGAAATGGGCACGCTGGCCATGTCGAGCTACGAGGATGCGCTCTCTGTTGCTTATACCTCCCTGGTCAGCCACGTGCACTCGCTGGCTGAGGCCACCCAGTACGAAGGTCGGCCGCTCATTTTCCTGACCGACGAAGGCCACCTGGTCACCAAGAATCAACTGCTCTCCGACTACGTCGTCAAGATCACGAAAATGTGGCGCAAGCTGGGTGCATGGTTCTGGCTGGCCACCCAGAACATGCAGGACTTCCCGGACGATGTGGCGCGCATTCTCTCGATGTGTGAGTGGTGGTGGTTGCTGACTATGCCGCCCGATGAAATCGAGCATGTCGCCCGCTTCAAGACACTGACCGACGAGCAGCGCCGGCTGATGGAGTCGGCGACCAAGGAACCGCCGAAATACACCGAAGGCGTCGTCATTTCTTCGGTAATGCAGGCGCTGTTCCGGAACGTGCCGCCGGCACTGCCGATCGCGCTGGCCATGACCGAGATGCACGAAAAGGCCGAACGTCGCGCCATCATGAACGAAACGGGGTGCACCGAACTGCAGGCGGCCGGGGTGGTGGCCAAGAAACTCGCCGCCCGGCGCGAATATGCTTGAGGCCGCGCCGATGATCTCCACCGACAATCTGCAGCCGCGCCGGACGATTGCGGACCAGCTCGACGACCTGGTGCTGGAAAGCTTCGGCACTGTCGACTTGGTGTTCGCAGAAACCGGCATATCGACGAGCGCGATGCTGGCAGCCGCGGCATGGTGTCACGCATTTGGGCGCCGCACGCCGGCGACGGCGCTGGTCGATCTCTCGGACCTGGCCAACGGCTGCTTTCAGGTGCGTTGTGGCCGCCAGGAGTACCTATACGACCTGCAGGCACCCAACGCTGGCGTTTATAGCAGCCTCTTTGACCGTCTGGCCAACGCCGATATCGTCGTGCTCGATGGCGTAAACAACGCCGCACACACCGCAATGCCGGCCCTGTTGAAGTTTCTCGCGCGCTGCGCGTGGCGTAGCCCGCTGACGGTCGCACCGATCACCAGCGCAGCGCCTTTCATTCGGCACCCATTGTTGTGCCATCTGCAGATCGTGTCCGACGAACTGATAGCCACTGACGCAGTGAGCGATCAGCGCGCAGCACTGATCGCCGCCACCTTCATGCGACAAACCCAATCCGGCCAGGAAGGATCGAATTCATGAGCAAGAACCATTTTCCCATTCGCGCAGCGGTCCTCGCCGTGGCGGTGGTTGTAACGCCAATGGCCCATGCGGCAGTCACTATGCCCTCCTCTGGCAAAGGCTCAACGTTGTATTACCACTTGGGGGGTAGCGATGCCGCCGCCCTGGCACCGAACCGGGCCGGCTTGCGTTTGCACCTCGGACTGGGTGGTGGTGGCCGTTTTAACTACTCCTGCGGCAAATTCGATGTCCAGGCCTCCATGCAGAACACGATTGACAGCCTCAAGAATCTCGACGATGTGGTGATGAATGCGATCAAGGCTGCAATCGCTGCCCTGCCGATGTACATCCTGCAGCGCGCTCAACCTGGTCTATATGAGCTCGTTCAGACCTACCTTCAAAAAGCGCGCGACCTGGTCAATATGAGCTTCGAGTCGTGCGAACAGATGGAAACACAGATTCGTGATGGCAAGAACCCATACGACAAATACGTAACGATGGCGATGGGCGAAGAGTGGAAGGAGAAAGCCAGTTCTGGAGGCGACGTGGTGAGTGCGAAGCAGACAGTACAGACAAATTCTGGCAAGGGCGGAGCAACATGGGTGTTTGGTGGCAAGCAAGGCGGCGAAAACCAAGAACCGATTAGGCTGGTGAACGATTTGACCAAGGCTGCATACAACCTAACGATGATGCAACCAACAACCTCATCAGCGGCTACCAGTTACACATCAACCGGCACTCGGCTTGCAAAAGCATTTTCTACGCCGCAGAAGGCTTCGGAGTTCGCAGTGGACATGGTTGGTGATCTTGAGGTTGCAACTTGTGATGGTACAAAATGCCCGGCTAAAGCCACGGCGACCGGTATCGGCCTAAATAAAAAATTCGAAGACGAAATTCCTATAGCCCAAACTCAACTAGGCACTGTTTTTGGCGCTAGCGTTCCAAATGCGACTGATTTAGAAGCTGCATCCGCGCCGGGAGTCCTGGTTTCCCGTGATCTCGTCGATGCCATACGTTCGCTGCCAAAACCGGAGCAGGCCATTGCTTTTAGCCGCCTATCGCAGGAAATTGCACTGGCCAGAACCGTCGATCGCGCGCTTCTGGTTCGCCAGTTGTTGATGACAGGCAAAACCATCCCTGCAGCGACGCCCGACAATGTTAGCGAGCCAGTTGATACGAAAATTGCCGAAATCAATAAGTCGATTGAGTCATTGATGTTCGAGGCGCGTGTCAGGAAAGAACTGATATCCAGCTCGGCCAGCACGTTGTTGCAGACTTACCAAGCCGCCAGGGCATCGTCAGCCGCCCTGCCACCAACCAAGCCAATAGATACCCGCCCACTCGAAAACGGCAAGGTGCAGTAATGGTCGCCGAACAAGCTCTTCCTCCACGCCAAAGCAAACGGGTGCTCCGGACTGTACTGGCTAGAGCAGCGGCCGGC
>OCTV010000828.1_pt1 | contig 11771 bp, 9 predicted proteins | sample 1539101 | NCBI WGS metagenome assembly OCTV01 (sample SAMEA3991422, study PRJEB22521) | metagenome | biome: anthropogenic terrestrial biome; feature: sewage plant; material: sludge | place: Sweden | collected 2012-09-26 | reverse complement strand
ATACTGTTGAGAACCGGGCCCTCCACCCCGCATGAGGTCGTCGACGGCAAGCAGCGCCTAACGGCACTGCTGCGCTTCGTTGGCAGCCATCCCGCGGCTCTCGAAAAGGTACAGGCGGCAGAAGCACGTCACACCGGGCATGACCTGCTGAAGAACTTCAAAGAGGATTACCCGAAGTTCAAGAGGGCATGGAAAACGCTGGAGGGCGAGAACCTGACGGCCGCGCTGGAGAACGACTACTATTTCCCCTTCAAGCTGCGAAGCGACGAAAGTGGTGGACTGAAGGGGGCCGCCCTTGCGGCGCTACAAGGGAAGTATTACACCCAGATCCTCAAGAATGTCATCAAGGTTGCAGGTTCCGAGATGACCGTGGAGAAGCTGTTTACCAAGACCACCGCTTACAAGGTGCCGGTAATTCGCTACACGCAGGCTGACCCGCGCCAAATCCACGACGTCTTCAAGTTGTACAACAAGCAGGGAGTACACCTGAACGCGGAGGAGATCCGCAATGCCGCCTTTCACGAGATCGAACTCACCGCAGCGACCCTGACAGCCGCCGGCGATGCCGACCCGCGCGTTCCCGCGGCGGACATTGCCCCATCGCTCGCCAACGTGCCTGATCTCAAGACGATAGGAGATTCCTTCGAGGGCTACGGTATCGGGCGCGCCCGATACCGCCGCACGAAGATCCTCTCTTGGATTCTGTCGTTGCTGCTGCTCGACACCAAGGGCCAGAAGGTCAAGAGTACCGCTCGGCACATCGACGAATTCATGACCAGGGTTCAGGACGACCCGCAAGACCCGCTGCGCAATAGGCGGGTTCTGACTGACCTGTTCGGCTGGCTGACCAAATCTTTCGACCTCCACGCCCGACACCCCGAGGTTTGGTCGGAGAAGTTCATGGACGGCGGCAAGGGGGCAAAATGGCAGGAACTCCAACTCGTTGGCTCAATGGTCGGCGTGGCGTTCGCCCTCGCAGTTTCCCCCGACGACGTCGAAGATCGGATCGTGCAGAAGGCCAACGAAATCTTGGACGCAACAGGCAGCGAAGCGTGGAAGCGGATCGATAAAGCTCAGACCAAGACACAGTGGGACTACATCGCTCGAATTGCCAAGGGCGTGCTCAGACTATTGGATCTTGACCCTAGCCTGGCGTCAGAAGCTGTTCGGGATCGCTTCGGCTCGACGGGCTATGAGTCTCTTGAGGGCATGATCCTTCCGGAGGAGGATCGGTAGGCCCGTGGTTACTTCGCAGCTGATCGAGCACGTCTTCTTCTACCCGCCGTCCCCGTCCGGGGAGGACTCGTGGTGGTCTCGATACGCCAGCCAGTTGCAAGGCCTCAGCGTCACTGCCCGGGCTGCGGTGGAGGCGGACAGCCGCTACATCCTCGAGCGCGGTATCTTTGGCGCCGGGGAGCCCAGTCCTCAGACTTGGCCCGCAAGCCGGGCGCGTACAGGCCTGGTCATGGGCTCGGTCCAGTCCGGCAAGACGGCCTCGATGCTCGGTGTCTCAGCGCTGGCGATGGACCGAGGTGTCGACATCGTGATCCTGCTCGCGGGCACCCGGCTTTCACTGTGGCGACAGACCTACGGCCGGGTGCTAGAGCAACTTGACTCGGGGCCGGACGACGCCACGAAGCGGGCCCGGCGCATTCTCAGTCCCGCCGCGGCACTAGCGCTCTCCGAGTCGAACGTACCCCTGGCTCGGATCTATGGCCTCGTGCCGGCCACCGTGAAGCAGCGACTGGCCCAGAGACGCCCCATCATTCTGGTCACCATGAAGCAAACGCACCACTTGCGGGCGCTCGGCGAGAACCTGCGTAAGAACCTCTTCGGAGTGGTGAGGGAGCTCGGCCGTTCTGTCCATATGCTGGTACTCGACGACGAAGCTGACGACGGCTCGATCCTCGATGCGGTGGTCGAGGTCTCCGAGGACCCGGTCTATGGCAACCTCAAACAGATTCCGCGTGCGATCGCGAACCTCTGGGATCCGCCCCAGGGTTCGCCTGAAAATCTGTTCTCGACCTACATCGCCTACACTGCGACACCCCAGGCCAACCTCCTTCAGGAGGACCACAACCCCCTGGCGCCGCGAGACTTCCTGTTCTCTCTTCGCACGCCGCTCGACGTCGGCCATCCAGTAGACACATCCGACACTGGCAACCTCAACGCCCCTCGCTCATCGACCTACCCCGAGGCGGCGGGGATCCGCTCCTTCTACACCGGCGGTGAGGTCTTCTACCGCCGCGCGGAGGCTGCCAAACTGTGCGTGCCCACCACCAACTCCGTGCAGCAGGACCTCGCTGACGCCATCCGAGCTTTCTTGGTGGCGGGCGCCATCCGCCTGCACCGCTCTGGCAGGCTTGGCCCGGCGTCCGCTATCACTACCCAGTTCGACACCGAGCACGAAGCCTTTGCCTGCGTGGCTCCGCCGCACTCGATGCTCTACCACCCCTCAGCCGCGATCATGGATCACTTCCGGGGCGCTGAGGATATCCTGCTTTGGGCGGGGATACAGGACCGGGCGAAGGCGCGGAATTTGCTCGACGCAGGTGACGCAAGGCTCCCTGACAGTTTGGTAAATAACCTACAGGCGGACCCCGCCCCGTGGGTGCAATGGCTCGACCAGTATCGTGCCTCCGCCGAAGCAATAGAGGGCGAGTTCAACGTTCTGCCGCCGATGACCTTCCCAGACTGGCAGACCATCGAAACCCTGCTCATCGAAGAGGTGATCCCGGGGACTAGGGTCGCCGTGGTCAATAGCGACCCCAATGCTGATGACCGTCCTGCCTACACGCCGAGCCAGGACCCGGCAACCGGCAAGTGGAGCGCCGCCCGCGACATCTGCACGATCTTCGTCTCAGGCAACGTCATGGCCCGGGGCCTGACCCTGGAAGGGATGACCACGGCGTTATTCCAACGTGCATCGGCCAACCCACTAGCCGACACTCAGATGCAGATGCAGCGCTGGTTCGGGTATCGCGGATCCTATATTGAACTTTGCCGCGTCTTCGCTTCGAGCGCTCAACTCGCACTTTTCCGCGCTTACCACGATGTCGACGAAGCGGTGCGCACAGCTATCACCGAGCGCATGATGAACGACTCCCCTGAGCCGGCTGTTTTGCAGGGCCTCAACTTCGAGGCCACCGGAAAGATAACGGGCGTTGGCAACCTCCCCCTGTCTCCAGGAGCTCGCCCCTTCGTCACTGTCATCAATAGCGGCAAGCAAGAGGATCCTAATGCAGACGTCGTTGCGGAGCTCTTTGCGCGACCCTCCAGCGATCTCACTGTGGCCGACGTGCAGCGAGGCCGGATCTTGGACGTGCCGCTCAAACTTACAGAGGCCGCCGAACTCTTGGACCGCCTGACTTTTGCCCAGTACCGGCCAGGGGGCGAAGGTTTCCACGCGGACTTCTGGAGTCGGATCGAAGCCCGAGCACACGCGGTCAGCCCACTCTCAGACCGCCCGTTCTACCGACCGCCTGTGAGGCACGGTGAGGGGGACTTGACCCGGCGCGCATGCCCTTATGCCATCGCCGCCTACCTTCGACTCTGGTCGGCCAGCCTAGCTCGCTCGATCACGGGACTGTTTGTTACCGGGCGCCCCGGCGATTTGTGGTCCTACGCCGACCTTGGTCGCAAGACGGCTGAGCAGCCGCGATTCTGGGTCGGCATTCGCTACGGAGATGGTGCCGAAGTGTCCAATGGTCCGCTGGCGCAGCTCCCTTTCAAGATTCGCGCCACCGAAAAGAGAGTGGTCGGAGGCGAACTCAAGACGACTTGGGGAGCGAGCGACCCCAACGCCGGCCCAGGCCAGTATCGCGGCGACGTTTACTTTGACTACTACCACCGATGCGGTGCCGCGCCGTCGAGCGGCATCACAACATGGCGACCCAGCGGCTCCGATGGTCAGATCCTCTTCTACGTCAATCAACATCCGGGCGACCTGTACCCCACGGTCGCAGTCGGAGTTTGCCTGCCTGCGGGAGGTCCCGAGCAGTTCGCAGCTACCCGTGCTGGGGCGGTCGCCGCGACAAGGAGCCTTCCATGACTAGCTACGAAGAAGTTCTCGAGCAGATCAACGCCGTGCCGGCGGGTCTCATCGGAAATGACCGAACCATCAATTGGTTGACCGACGCACAAGTGGTCGGTGTCGCCCGGAACAGTCGCGGACACCTGGAACTGTTCCTTGCAGGCGAGCAACTCAAGCCCCGGACCAGAACGGTGAAGTCAGCGATTCACTACCACTCGTGGCACCGTGGCACCCAGCCGCCACTGAGCGCAAACCGCATCCTATTACCTGCTCTGGGGCACTTCGATCAGGTTGGTGCATTCATTGCCGCCGAGCTATTGCGCGAGAAAGCTGACGCCAATCTGGAGCGCGCTTTCGCCGTCACCGAGCCCCTGATCGAACTCGCCATCAAGCGTCTGGAGATATCCGAGAACGCCATCCTCGGACTTGTCGGGGAACTGCTCCTTCTCGACGCTCTCAGCCGCCGCGCAGATGATATGCACGTCGGGCCGGTCGTCCAGGCTTGGGATGGCTGGCGCCGCTCAGCAAGGGACCTCACGTGGGAGGGTACAGGCGTGGAGATAAAGACCACAACTCGCACTACCTCAATTCACCCCGTCCATGGCGTGCATCAGATCGAGCCTGCCGCTGCCACTGATGACCGCCCCGGGGAATCGCGCCTGCTCCTCGTAAGCATTGGTCTGCGACAGACAGATCCCAACGTGCCTGCCTCGTCGATTCCATCCCTGGTGGAGAGCATCGTCGCGCGACTCACCGCGAGCGGAGCTAGTGGTTTGGTCGACGAGTTTCTTAAACGCGTAGCCATGTACGGCTCGGAGTCAGGTATCGGATACGAGCATGCCACGATGGCCAACGAGGCTCCGTTCACAACCCCGTTTAGCGTGACCTTCGTCCGGGGCTACGACATGGCAGACCCGGCCGTCGAGGTGCTGCGGCGCGATGACGTGGTCGCCCACCAGCATGTGGACGCCCAGTCGCTCACCTTCCGCGTTGAACTTCCCGCGACGATCAGCTTGAACAACCCCATCGCAGGTGCCCGACGCGTCGCGGAGGCGATCCTGGGCCTGCACAGTTAGGGACGCTCTGCACAACGCGCTGAGAGGTACTCCAGTGCCCTGTCATGTTCCCCACCTACCACCTCTCCTATGCAACGCTCAACGCCTCTCTGGCGCTGGTCGTAGAGCCGTTGAGCGATTCCGGAGAGCCCGATCAGAGTGCGGCGCCATTAGTCGAAAGGACTCAGTAGGTTCTTCTCGACGAACTGCTTTGCCATCCAAACCCGTCGCCCGTAATCTGGTTGCGATCGACTGCTCCCGCTGCATCACTGAACTACGACTTGGCAACCTGAATGTCTCTTACGGGCACCCTGCTGCCGTTCGGCTTTGGCTGGTCAAGTCGATGATTTCGTCTGGTCAGATTGGATGCGATTCCGCAGCTATGAATTATGCAAAGTTGTAAACGAGGTTAGATATCCATAAAATTGAATTCATTAATTTAGCCCTTCGCGTGTTATGCCAACTACTAAATCACTATCCCTTAAGCAACAGAAATTTTGTGATGCCTATGTAGTAACGGGCAATGCATCAGAAGCTGCGCGGCGCGCCGGGTACAGTGAAAAAACTGCTCGGGTGATTGGCCCTGAGAACCTGCAAAAACCTGCCGTAATTGCCGCCGTTGCCGCTCGTCAAGCTGAATACGCGGCTGAGTTTCAGATTACGAAAGATGACGTAATTGCCGGGGTGCTTGCCGCCATTGATATGGCACGAAGGCAAGATAACCCGGCTGTAATGATCCAAGGCTGTTGCACCTTGGGCAAGATGTTGGGGTTCTTCTCGCCAGAGGTTGGCCGGATAGAGATGGGCGCAAATTCGTCCGCTCTGAAAGCCAGAATGGCCGCGCTGAGCGATGCTGACCTGTTGGCTATGGCTCGGGGCAGGAACTAGGGCAATCGTGCTTCTGGGGCCGTTTCTGTGCGCCGTGGGTGGTACTGGCTACCAAGGGGCGTGCTGGTAGCCGTGATAGATGCTTGCCAGTGGGAGGCGGTCAACTCCCATGTCGATGATATAAATATGGCCTGCTGCAACAGGCCCTTTATATATATAGGCCGTTGCGTCACGTAAGTCATTGATCCGCAAAGAATTTTGTGCGGCAGGCTGCGGCGCAAAGTGCTGCATTTAAGTCGTTGATTTATAACCTTTAAAGTGCGGCAGGGTGATTTTGCCGCACTCTGCCGCACCGCACTTTTGCCGCACTCTCCGTGATCAACTTAAACGGCTTTTCTCGTCCAGTTTGATCTCTCCTGCTTCAATCATCTCGTTAATCTCGGCAGTAAGAGCCTTCTCTCCCATTTTGAAAGGGCCGATAAGTCCTGCGTACTCCTTGCAGAATGAGCGCTTGCTGTGTGGTTTTCCTGCCGTTGCTGCAGCCCGTACCTTTTTCAAAATCTCAGTATCCAGTTTTGAGGGTTCCTTCAGCTTGGCTGCAGACTCGGCACGATGCAATAAACCGCCTTCTCCGCGTCGAAGTAGGATATCTGCCTGTGGGGCGCTGTAGTTGGTTTTACTAATGCTCAAGGTTAGATGCTGGCGCATTTCTTCTTCGGCAATGCGGTGCTGCTTGCGTGTTGTATCGTTAAGGGTGGTGAGATTGATCTGCAATCGCACACCATCTGTGAGGGCAGAAGACCCTCGTGCTGCTGCTTGGTTAGACCCGCCCCCGTTCATACTTGCTTTGTTGGCGTGGTGGATGACTAGCACCGTCGCGCCGGTTGATTGTGCAAGCCGTTCAAGTGCCTGAACAAAACGGGTTGTATCTGCTGCCGCGTTTTCATCACCTCCGCGAAACCGACTTGCGGGGTCAATAACGATTAGCTTTAGGTCGATAATTTGTGCCGCCGTCTGCATGAGCCGCTCGGTAAATTGGGTGTGCTTTACTTCACGGCTGACAGGGTCGGCACAGGTCATTAGATTGTCCTCGCCGACAACTGACTTGATATAGAGATTCTGACTAAGTTTAGATATGGCTTCAGGGTGGGCGGTCATCTGGCGCGCTATATTTGCAATTCGTCTGTGTAGCTCGCCGTCGTCGTCCTCACCAAGAAGCATTAACACCGCCCCCGCCTCGTCTACCTCCCACAAGCCAGCAAAGGGCGAGCCAGTGGCAACGGAAACCCCAAGCTGCAAAGATGCCATCGTTTTCCCTGTTCCGCCCGGTGCCACAAGCTGGCCGACGATCCCGAGGGGGATAACGTCACGTATCAACCAGCGGCGCACAGGGGGAGGGCTGCTCAGATAGCGCCCTGCTCGGAAATCGTTGACGTTGAACAGCGGAACTATTGTTTCCCCAAGGGTTTGAGTTGGTGGCAGATGGTGGGTGATGCCATCACCGCTATCGTGCACAAATAGTCGCCCCTGCTTGTCCCGGCTGACAAATGCGGCAAATGATGTCGAAGCACGAAATGGCGATTGACAGCGCACGTGCTGGGTTTGAACAAATGCCGGATGGGCTATCAAGTCTCGCAGCTCCATATCCCCATGCCTTTGAGTCTCAATGATCGTGTCGAGTGATAAATCGTTGGCTCTAAACTTCACACTGCCATCGTTTGCGGCGTTAACTTCGTAACCCAAACCCATGCGCTGTACAGCCCTCTCAACTTTGCGCACGTCGGTAATGGCTACTGTTGCGCTGTCGAAAACACCGCCATCCGTTTTGCAGTCGAATACTTGTTGCTTTACCTCGAAGCTCATTGTTGCACCTGTGGTTTGCCAACAAACACCAAACGCCCCGGCGTGAATACAGACCAATCGATGATGGTTGCGATTGAGTTTCCGACAATCTCACCTGTGGCGCGGGAGTATTTCGGCTTGTTCCATGCCATGCCCAATTCAAGAGCACGGGCTGGTATGGTTTGGCGCATGCGTGCAAGGTCGTCTGGATTGGCTATCTTCAGCCATGTATGCCCGTTTCCGATGCCTTGCGGTTCACCGTCAAAAAAGACTCGGGCGCTGCTTGATTGGGCGTGCAGTCGCGCGCAGTTCAGTACGCCCGGCAGTAACTGATTCACAGCCTCCAGCCACTCGCCATAGTCCATATTTGCGAAGCGCTCAGGGGTATGGACATCAACATCTCGGTCAAGTAGTACCCAAGATGATGCGGCGGTGTGCTCCTTGAAACGCCCGAGTGCAGGATAGGTTTTGCCGTCGAACTCCATTTCCACCGGCCAAGTTTGAGCAGTGTCATGGCGGTTGACGCCGAGTGCGGCAAACCGGGATTCGGACTGAATGAGAAATTCTTCGCCGAGGCCAATTAGCGGGAAACAGGCGTTAACGATTGCTGTATGGCTGTCGTTGCTGACTTCCTCAAGCACGTGGTGTAATGTTTCCACGTCCGGGACGTAATGCTGAATAGCAATCCCATAGGAGACAGAGACGGCGGAATCCTTCATTATTTTCCCGGTGGCCTTGTCATGGCTGAACCGCTTACCAAGCGGGTTATTGGGATCACGAATAACGGTGATAACGTCCCTTGTGATAGTCTGATTTGGCTGATTATCAGCACTAACGGTTTTTGCCCCGCCTGCTCCTGCCCGAGTCTGCGCGGGGTTTTCTTTATGTGCCATGGTGCTCGCCTTTCTTGCGCTGCGGTAATTTCAAGATGCTTGCGTACAGGTCTGCGAGCAGAGTTAGTGGCATTTCGCGCGCTGTTCTGTGTAGACTCTCGAACAACGATGGCGGCAGGTGATGAACCGGAAACGGTGAAGAAAAGTTTCTCGTCATGCCATCGTGAAAGTGTGCGACGTACCAGCGTTGAGGGCCTTTCGGCTTACGCCATGCTCCGGGCGTCTCAGGGATGGCAACGTCGGCATACTTCACAAGCTGTCGGCCGGTGAAATCGAGAATGACAACTCCGTTGCAGATCGGGGGAAGTTGGTTTTTCATTGTGCGCCCCCGGTTTCGTCGTTGGCGGCAAAGCTGGCGTCCGCAATCCACTGGCGAACATCTCCGACGCGCCACGCGGTAGCGTTTGTGCCGGGTATTTTGATGGGCGCGGGGAATCGGCCAGCTTTGACCAGTTCCCACAAGGTTGTTTTGCCGAACCCTACAACATGTATTACTTGGGGCTGTCGGGCGAATCCCTCTTGGGGGAGTTCGAGGCTGCGAAGCGTTGGGCGCTTTGCGGTGGTTTCTGCGGTGGAATGCACTGGTTGTGCAATCAGCATGCTGCGGTTGGTTTTGGACATGTTCGGCTCCTTATGTGCCTATTGATCATGTCCGTGACGATACGCAGGCTGCCGCCTCGCAATCGGGGATCAAATACACCCAATTCGGGGGTATTTAATCTCTCTTTTGCGGTGCCCTCCTGTGGTAGTGGTGCCCCGCCTTCTGGTTCTCCTTCAAGCAGTCCGAAATATGTTCCCGACTCGGGCCGTCGTGGGAGATTTGCGTCATGATGCGCTCGATATATCCGGGGATTTTCCTAGGTTGAGGGCGCATCCCTGCGCGCTCGATGGAATGTCTAATTGCCTGTTCCATTCGCCCTATCATCTCGTGCATATGATCGTCGCGCAGTCTGCCCCGACGTTTTTCAGGCAGCGCGTTTGAATATTCAGGTGCAACAGCGGCCTTTGTTACAAGCTCGGCAATCCGCACTAACTCGGCTTCAAATTGATTGAATCGAATGATTGCATCGTCATGTTCCGATAGTTCATTGATTGGCAGGCTCCGGCACAGTTCTGCATTGATCGCAGATTGCGCGTATTGATTACTGTCAATTTCGCGCAAAGCTTGAGCAGCGTCACTTAGGTTTTTGCTGAGTTTTCCCAGCAGTTCGGGCGCAGCTTGTCGTTGTTTGGTTCGTGGTTCGTCGTTTGACTTAGCGCGCCCATGCGCGACTATTGCATGGGCAATCGTAACCAAGGCTTCGTCATCTAGAGTGACATCGCTACCCAATAGAAAATGGCAGGATCGTAATGTGTCCAAGGTGTCGCCAATCTCTTTATCGCAGGCGTCCCCGAGTAAGCGCTTGATAAATGGCACCCCGTCATCATCCTGCGCGGCTTCCATTAGCAATATTCCCCTTGCATCATCAACAATAGTGCTTCGCTGATTTCTGTGATAGTGGGAGTGGCCTGCATTTTCAATGTCTCCCGGTTATGCTGCGTGTAGGTTGATGATGTTGGTTTGCTGTGCCTTGCCGGTGGCAATCTGTTCAAGCCTTGCCTCCCATGCTTGCAAGGCGGCGCGCTTCTCGTCTGTGTAGCCGTGTCGGTCGTAGTGGGCATCTTGCACGCCTCCGAGTCCGTGGCTCAGAAGTTGGGCGCGTAGGTCTTTGCTGATACCCATGCCGGCCATCATCGTTTCAACAGTTCGGCGAATGTCTCTGGCGTCGAACGGTTCGCCTTTGAGCGCAATGCTGATTTCGTGAATGCGTCGCCCGATGCTGGTCGCTACCAGCGGCGAACCTGCATACGCTGAAAAGATTGGAAGCGTGCCGTACCGTGCATCTCTTCCTTCCTGCTCGGCGCGTTTGTCTTCGGCTGCTTTCGCTACGGCTACCAGTTCAGTGATGATGCCTGCTGCTATGGGGGCGAGAGGTAACATGTGTTCCCGTGCTTCACGCCTGCGGCCTTTGCCATCCCACAAACGCAGAGAGTTGTTGTCGAAGTCGCTGACGGTGGCGCGCAAAAGCTGGCTGATACGCTGCCCACCGGCATACAGGCAGACTTTCAATGTTTTATCGGTTACGGAATCGCCAAGCTGGGCAATGTATGCCTTGAGTTCATCGGCGGTCAGGGTGCGGTTGCCTGCGCTAACCGGGATTGCCGGGATGATTTCGCAAGGGTTCGACTCGACCTGATAGGCGATAAGACCCGACGGCATCTTTGAATCAAAGGGGGCGCGGCGTGCAGCGTTGAATGCTGCTAACAGGTAGGCGCGCAAGATGCCTGCGGTGCGTTCCTTGTCGGCCTCTCTCGGTTTGCGAATTGCTGCAGCGATTTGGTGGGGGGTGACGTGGCGCGCCTGCGTGGTGGCAAAGGAGGCGTCAGATTCGACCCACACTTTGAACAGGCTGCGCGCCTGCCTTGCCGACTCCAGTTTCCCGCGCTCTTGCAGGTGTTGGGCGTAATCGTTGCAGAGGTTCCCAAGGGTAAAACGCTCTGCTGCGTGCTGTGCGCGCTCTTGTGCTTCGCGCTCTGCCTGTTCAGACTTGGCGGTTGCCTCTTGTTCTGCCCGTTGGGATTCGAAGTGTGCGCGAAGGTTGTGCGCGCCCGATTGGTAGAGGCGGGACAGTTCGCCTGCCTTGTCGCGCAGTTCGGCGAGGGTGTAACCGTCGCGTCCGCCTTGGTCATATTTGCCGATGGGCAGGGCATCGCGCTTACCTGTGGGCAGTGTGTATCTGAAGTACGCCAATACTTCGCCCGATGTTGGACGACGAAAGGCAAGCATCCCAGCACCACGAGCGCCCCCGTCAGACTTCCATTCGCCTACGGCGATTCCCTGAACCTGTTTTGCTGTGAGTGCCATACGTCCTCCGTGCTGGTTGCCGTTCGGTTGCCGTTTGTGCTCGGCAGTGGGCGGTAAGAAGCGAACGGCAACGGACGTATGATAACACGCTGCCGTTGATTATTATAGGTTTATTCAGTGTTTTTGGAAGTTGGCGGAAGGTGGCGAACGGTCAGAATTGTGATTTGTAATCATCAGGTAGCGGTTCGATTCCGTTCGGGGGCACCAGTAAAATC
>OCTV010000826.1_pt1 | contig 11781 bp, 9 predicted proteins | sample 1539101 | NCBI WGS metagenome assembly OCTV01 (sample SAMEA3991422, study PRJEB22521) | metagenome | biome: anthropogenic terrestrial biome; feature: sewage plant; material: sludge | place: Sweden | collected 2012-09-26 | reverse complement strand
GAACCAGAAAGAGAACTAGAAATTAAAGCAAACATTGAAACCAGACCACCTACCACATTGTAGATTCCGAAATCACTTAGACCCAAAGCATTAAGTAAAACTCTAGATGTATATAGAGACACTATCATACTGAAAAACATCTGTATATACAACATGGATGTATTTTTCACTATACGTTTAGAGTTTTCTATATGAGTTGTGTTTTCTGCCATCATAAAATGAATATTTTAGCTGTTAAATTCCTTATATTGTTTTTATCAATACCAATATACATATAATGAAAGCAAAAGTTCATGATATAAAAGTAATAGATGTAATACCTTATGAAACATTTGTACGGCATTTCATTTTTATATCCGAAAGCATGATTATTCGGAGGGTAATTCAATTGTCGAAGGGCGATCATACCTTTTGTTTATAAAAGATGTTTTGTGGAGATGCTTACTTAAAAGAATATCCTATAAATTATTTATATTGATCCCTCGGATCGTCCCATTCGGGTTCTTTAAGCACTGTATTGTTTTCTAGTGTATCAAGTCTTTCATGAATTTCCATGCTATCATCAAGTAAACTATTAACATCCCCACTAGAAACATCTTGGGCTGTAAGCATTCCTTCAATTCTTTTTTTTGCTGCTGACATGCTTTCAATTTTTTTATTCAAACCATACCTCAATAATATCTTACCAATGGCTGTCAGTTGATATTTTGATGATGAATTCGGGTCTATAACGGTTTCTTCAATTGCACCTGATTGGTAAATCAGCGGTGTAGAATTGGGGTCATAATAATCTTCGACATATTTTTCTAACTGACATAAATCTACATAAGGTATTCTTTCCAATACAGTAGAAGCTCTGAAATAATCATTTATTGAAATATTATCGTTGGTTTCTGCAATCGTTAGATTCGCAAGAATTTCTGCTTTGTTTTTATTATCAAAACGTTGTAACATATCAAAAAGGATCGTACCACCATGGTCTTTCGCAGCTTCAGAAACTTCATTGAAGAATTTCCTTTTATTATCTTTACTCAATTTCCTTATATGATAAATATATGTACCAGCTTTTCTTATAAATGAATTATATTGCCATTTAATCAATTCATTAGTAACCTGAACAACAGCAGCACCTGTTGGAATTTGTCGAAGAAAAGATTTAATGATTTCTAAAACAAAACTCGAAGTATCAGTTTCGGTAAGTTCAGCAAGATCTTCTTCTGTAATTTTATTTTCTAAATCTATTAGAAATTCGTAATCAGCCATATTTTATTATATGAAAAGTATTCACGGCAACACTCGATTATTTTGAGACTTTAGGTATTAAAGAATCTAATGCTAATAAATTTCCATGATTTATCCGCTATTCTCGTAGTCACGATGGAACACAAATAACTAATTAGTATAAGCACTGCATATATTACAATTGGATATTTAAAAACATAAATGAAATCATGAAACAAATAATAACAGAAGAAGGTATGTATCATCCACATTGGCATGGAATGTTTACCCATAAGGGCAAGAAACCTTCCTCCAATATTATCAAGTGGTAAATTGATAAATATTAAGATAAAGAGTAAATCATAAAAGCTATCGAATATCATCATATCGAAACTACAATGTAAGGCAATTAAACAAATTAATGACAAAACGCATAAAGTATGATTCTTCGAAAGAATGGAAATCTTCAAACTTTTCTTTTCTGCATACCTATTCATCAAAGCTCCTAAAACAAAAGGTAAAAGCAAATCAAGGTAAGATAATGGTTGCGAAATTATAGAATAATGGTATATAAAATTCATTCCATAGGCATGAAATAAATACATTGCACCAAATGACAATATAAAAGAAATGATAAAGACTTTTTTCTCGCCCCATTTATCCATCATCTTAAATATAAAAAATGATGAAAAACTCATAAGCATATAAGGAAACAGGAACCAGGTTTCAGCATTATATGATGAATTCCAATTTATAATATTAGATATTATATCTAGTACTGTACCTGGATACTTTTCTGGCTTTACGAAACATCCTATTGATACAAAGATTAGTAAGATCCACCAATAATTAATGTATAATTTAAAGATTCTCTTTCCCTGACCTTTTAGATTTAAAACCTTGTGATTATATGTATAACTGAGTCCGTATCCACTAAGTATCATAAAGAACGGTACAGGGTAGCACGCTCTGGTTAATACATTCGCTAACGGCAGTCCAAACAAATACAAATGATTACTGCATAGATTAACGTTATCTATACTATCAAATAAATGATACCATAGCATCATGAGTATTGCTACGCCTTTAATAATAGTGCTCTCTTCCTTAGACATTAATATAAAGCATTTTTAGTGTTTATCACAATCGCGTTTTTCTCAAAAAAAACGTCATAACATCGCTATCCCTTTGTTTATCTGACTTTCGCAATGCAGCAAACATCAAATAACGACATCAAGACGTCACCTGTTATGATTTTGTTATTCTGTATTTTCATTTCCTTTATCGGTCGGATTCTCTTCAAAAGTACAGCTTTTACTTTCCAATTTCACCGCTTTCGATCAAAATTTAGGCCTAAATTTGGTCCATCCCCACCGTAGATTTTTTCATCCCCACCGTTTTGGCAACATTTTTAGGCCTAAAAATGTGACGTTCCTGTATGGTTTTATGACGTTCATCACCGCTTTCATCAAGTGTTATCATCCTTATTTTCAACGGTTTATGCCTTACTGTGACGTTGTGGCGTATATTTTATGAAAAGTATTTCTTGGTATCTCCCAATAAGCATGAAACTATTGGGATTAACAGGTCTTTGGAGGCTGTCTCGCCTCCGTATCTGCATAGCTTGGTTGTTCCGCCTGTCCAGGTTCGGAATATGGTCAAGGTGCATAATATGTATGCAAAGATAACAATAATAAATTAAAAAAATGAAAAACGGGCGAGATTTTTTTAATTAAAATCTCTGTATACGGTTTCACGTCTTAATTTGGGTAAAACAGATAATCGGCGAAGAAGCGAACCTACCATATAGGTGTATCTGTTGTAGGTATATTTGTTCTTACGCTTATAGTCCGCCCACTCGGTCATAGCCAAGCGGTTCAGAAACAGAAAGATATAAGGGTTCTTGGCATTCTTATGCCATGGCTTGTACGAATCCGTGTAATGGACAATGACGGGATTGCTGATCGCCTCTTCTATTTCTCGATGGTATCTGGCCCTATCTATCTGGAGATATTCTTCCTTGTAAAGGAATCTGTCCTGGAGATTGTATTTCACGGGCAACGTCTTCTTGTTCTTATGGAAGACGATATTCAGCACATCCTGATCGTGAAGGCGTATCCTGTCGCTGTGGTGCTTGATGATGTCTATAAATTCTGACAACATATCCTGATCACGCCAATACTTGAGGTTGATAAGCAAGACTCCGGCATTGAAGTATCCGTATTCTGGTGCATAGCCCAGCCTGTCATAATCTTGTATCTTTTCGGCGGCGTCGGTGACGGACCCTATGGCATATCCCGTAATGTCAATATTCCATAAGTTATCGAGAGGCTGATGGACGATGATGTCGCCGTCAAGATAAAGTACTTTGTCTATATCGTCTGATAATATCCGGGTGATGAAAAGTCGATAATACGTGGCCTTGGTGATGTAGTCTTTGACCTCACCCAGACGGGGGAAATCATCAAAAACATATTCGCCGATTTCATGGAACTGGATGGTATGGTTCTCATTCATGATAAGTACTCTCCTTAGGGAGTCTCTGTCTTTATCGGTGACTGTTTCGTCTACCAATATATGAAAACAAATCATTGTATCCTCATTATTCAGGCTCAGTGATTTCATCATCACTCCTGTGGGCATAATGTATTTGTTATCGGTACTAATAACTATTTGCATCATGTTATGATATTATTTTTCGGTTAATTGATGGTTCGTTTATGGTTTATATTATGGTTGCAAAGATAGAAAATAATATTAAATAATTCGCCCGTCGTGCGAGAAAATTTGCCTTGAAGGGAAATTTTTTTTCCTTCAAGGATAATTTTTTTTGGCGGTGCGCAATTTTTCTCGCACGACGGGGTAAAAAATCCGGTACCTCTTACGAAGGATAATTCGCCAAATTGAAGGTTGAAATCACGCCAAATTGAAGGTTGAAATCGCGCCAAATTGAAGGTTAGAATCGCGCCAAATTGAAGGTTAGAATCGCGCCAAATTGAAGGTTAGAATTACGCCAAATGAAGGAAGAACTGATTATTTTTGCCTTTTTATTTGGTAATAATCTCGATTTGGTGTATAATTGTACCGTTCGATAATCTCGATTTGGTGCAAATGTATCTTCTGGGAACTATGGAAAGATCGCAAATCTGTTACTCTTTTATCTTTTCGAGCATGGAGGGATGGACGAAGGTGGTGGCTACGGCTGCCAGTCCGTCGAGGATGACGACGACGCAGCGGTCTTTGTGGATGCGGGTGAGGTAGCCCTCCACACCCTCGAACGGTCCGCCGGCGATGCGCACGGTGTCGCCTTTGGTGAAATACTTCACGTCTTTGTGGGTGAAATAGGTGATGCCTTCTATCCTACTGTCGCAGACCTTGATGAAATGCTGCATCTGACGGTCGGGGATGATGATGGGTTCTTTCTTTTCGGGATTCATGAGCCAGCGGAAGGAGCAGTCGGAACCGGCGGTGGCTACCTTGATGGACTTGAGGTATTCTTCGCCGCTGCGCACGAATACGAGGTTGTGGATGGCGGGGCGGAATACCCGCTCACGTTTGTCGCCCTTCTCTACGAAACCGTATTTCATAGGAATGTAGGTCTCTACCTGGCGGGCGTCGAAGTAGGCTTTGAGTTTAAGTTCACGGCAATAGGATGTGCCCAGGGCATACCAATGTATTTCTTCCATTTATAGTTAGTTTAATTAAAGTAATATTTGATTCCGATCTGCAGTTTCCAGCATTGGTCGTAATTGTAGTTGTAATCCCATGTCTTGGTGGGGGCGGTGCCGTCGCTGTTCTTCTTCAGCGTGAAGTATGGCACGCCGTCTACGATCTTGTCGACCTTGAGTATCTGTCCGTTGAAGCAGGGCGACATGTTCTTCTCCACTCCCCAACTGGAATTGAAGAGGTTGCCCACGTTCATGATGTCGGCGCTGAGACTGAGGGTGTGACGGGTGCCGCCGACGCTGAGGGTGAAGTCGTGCGCCCAACGGAAATCGAAACGGTGGACGAAGGGGGCTTTCACACTGTTGGCCTGGGCATACTCGCCTTGATGACTGCTCAGATAGGAGTCTTGGCGGAGGAAGTTCCAGAACAGGGCGCGGTCTGACTCGTCGGTGAAGTGTATCTCGTCGTCGTTGCGGGGAATATACATCAGGTCGTACTTGATGCCGTCGCCGTTGATGTCGCCGTCGTAATAGAAGGTGTAATAACTGGAATAGTTGTAGCCGGTATAGAACAGCGAGAAGTGGTCGTGACGGTACTGGTAACTGGCGGAGGCTACGATACGGTCGGGTATGACGTAGGCTGAATTCTGAACACCCGTGAAATTCGGTCCGTTGACGGTGAACAGTCCGCCCCATGCGGCATTGGCATTGGAACCGGGCATGCCCGACACTTCTTTCATCACGGTGTGGGTGTAGGCTGCCATCAGGCGCAGGTCTTTGAGGGGCTCGGCATTGAGCGACACACTGGCTGTCCATCCATATCCGCTATGGGTGTTGGTGAGCACGCAGGCACTGTAGAGGGAGGTGTTGCCTACTTTGTTATAGTATTTGTAATCAGACGGATACACATATCTGTTGTCGGCTCCCTTGAGGGTGGTCCAGGTGTCGTCTATCGGACGGATGTTATAGTTGGTGAGCATCACGTCGTTGAGTTTGGCGATGTAGGTATACTCGCCTGTGACGGTAAACGGGAAGGATACCGGCAACTGGTAATCGACGGCTATGGAACTCTTCCAGACCTGTGGCATCTTGAAGTCGGGGTCTATGCCTACTATCGCACTGGGCACGGTTCCGGCTTCGGAGGTGATGGTAGAGGGTGCGCCGAGCAGTTGACGTATCTTATCGACATCAGTGACCAGACCGCCGGCAAAGTTTTGCAGACGGGAGTCGGATGATGTCACTACCCCGTTCTTATAGACGGTGGACGCGATGACGGAATTCTGATACATACCCGAATTGGATGGCATATTGGTAAAGAACACCAGGGGCAGACGACCGGCGAAGAGTCCTGTCCCGCCACGTACTTTGAGTCGGTGGTCGCCGAATACGTCCCAGGTGAACCCGAGGCGCGGAGATACCTGTATGTTGGTGTCGGGCCATTTGCCCGTATCGATATGGCGACCGCCGAAATCGAGGTCGTAGATGGCATTGTTGCGCACGGCGTCGTCATTGTCGAACGAGATATTGTCGAAACGGATGCCGCCGGTGACACGGAGGTTGTCGAGGGCATCCCACTCGTCCTGCAGATAGAGTCCGTACTGATTGAACCCTACTTTGGATGACGGACTGGTATCGCCGTTGTAACCGTAAGTGAGGGCCACCGTCTCAGGGGCGGCTCCGCTGAGGAAATCGTCGAGACTGCGGTAACGGTAATAGCCGGTACCATTGCGCATATAGGAGTTGAGGGCGGTCTGGTGCTCGTAATTGAGACCTGCGGACAACTTATGATTACCCATGAAATAGGTGAAATTGTCATTGACGGTGGTGACCTTGTTTTCTACCTTATTATTATATGTGAACAGTTCGTAACCGAGCGACATGTAGGGTTCGATAGTCTGCGTCACGGTGCCGTCGGCTGCGGTGGTATACCCGTTGAGGATGTCGATGAAAGGAAACTCGGAAGAGTCGCTGCCTCGCTTGTCCTGTATACTGGTATAAGTGAATATCAGCTGATTGGAAATATGATTACCGAAACGGCTGTTGAGGTCGGCCGACACGGAACTGACTTTGTTTTCCCACGAATATGCGGTATTGGCAAAAGACATGGAATATTCAGACAGTCTGCTGTAGGAGAATTTGGTATAGGCGTCGCTGGAATATTCGGCGGGGATGTTCCACGACTTATTGCCTGTGTAATTGTAGCGCAGGGCGAGGTGGTGACTGTCTGTGATGTTCCAGTCGAGACGGGCCAGAAACTTGGTATTGTTCTCGTCGCCCGGGAATTCGGTATACGAACCGGTGTCGTAACCATACTTCTCCTTGACATAAGCGGACACTTTCTGAAGATCGGACAGTGTGGTGCGGGAGAGGTATTTCTGTGAACTGGCGATGCCGTCTTCGGAACCCTGCCACCTGTTGATGACGGTGGGGATATACGAGTGTTCGAAATTGGTAAAGAAGAACAGGCGGTCTTTGAGTATCGGACCGCCGAGGGTGAACCCGTACGTGGTGTTGCGGTTGGTACCCCGTTCACCCAGATCGGTATCATTGACACGGTTGCCGTGCATATTCTCATTATCATAATAGAGATAGGCCGTACCCCGGAACGTGTTGGTGCCCGACTTGGTGACGGCGTTGATGCCGCCGCCTATGAAATTGGTCTGGCGCACATCGTAAGGGGCTATCACGACCTGCATCTCGTCGATGGCTTCGAGGGAGATGGGATTGCCTCCACCGGGAAGCATGGAATTGAGACCGAAGTTATTGTTGAGGTTGGCACCGTCGAGACGGAAATTGGTGGAACGGCCGTCGCCGCCGGAGAAGCCCATGCCGTTGGCATAAGGTGACAGGCGGACAATATCGGAGACGCTGCGGCTGGCAGTAGGCATATTGAGAATCTGAAATGAGGAGATATGGGTAGAGGCCCCCGTCTTGGCGTTGCTGAAACCGGGAGCAGAACGGCCGACGACAAGGACTTCGCCCAACTGCTGCGCATCCTGACGCATATTGATGTCGAGACTGAAGGATTCGCCGAGGGAGAGGTATACATTCTCCACCTCACGCGTCTTGCTTCCTATATAATGGACCGTTATCTGATAGGGACCGCCCACGCGCATGCCCTGTATGTTATACCTTCCGTCCCCGTTGCTGACGGTACGGTAGACCGTGCCCGACGGTTGATGGACAGCCGTGACGGTGGCACCGATGACAAAAGAACCCTCAGAGGATATCTTGCCGTTAAGACCCGATGTGGTGATTTGAGCAGACAACTGCGAGATGCCTGAAATAAGACAACTGAAAATGACAGCTATTATTATAGAGTATCTTCTCATATATATTATTGAGGTACCATTAAATCATATTCAAGGTACAAATTTAAATAATTTTTCTCAAAAGTATATGATATTATTGTAAAAAATGGAAAAAATGCACTAACTTTGTCGTCTTAAATTTATTATATCGGATAATGAGGAAGTTTGTTTCTATATCTCTCGCACTCTTTGCGATCGTAACTATCACGTGGGCCGTCAAGGTTCAGCCGGGATATGTACGCATCACCCAAAAGGATGGTACCACCCTCACCGTATCTGGACACGGCGACGAGAACATGCACTATTACCTGACCAAGGACAAGGTGCTGCTCTGCCAGAGAGGGACCGACTTCTATATCGCGAAGACAGACAGCGACGGCACGCTTTCATCGACAGGAATACTGGCCCATGAGGCTGATAACCGTTCGGAGGCTGAGACGGCGGCTGTAAACGCGCAGGACAAGGATGCCTTCTACAGCAACATGGACCACAAGGTGGCACTGACAAGAGCCAAAAGCAGCAGTGTGACCGAAGCTATCACGACCTCCTCGACCCTGTTTCCACATACCGGTTCGCCTACGGCGCTGGTGATACTCGCCGACTTTACGGATACGGTATTCAAGGAGAAAAACCCGAAATATGTATTCGACAGATACCTGAACGCCGACTCTTTCGACAGCAGCGACGGGACACTGGCCAAAAACACGGGCAGTGTGAGGAAATACTTTAAGGACATCAGCGGTGGACTGTTTACGCCTAATTTTGATGTCTACGGACCTGTACACCTGGCGCACCCGCTCACATACTACGGGGGTTCGGAGAGTGATGACGACGGAAGCGGGGAAAATATGTATGCGCTGATCAAGGATGCCTGCACAGCGATGGACGACTCGCTCGACTTCTCCAAATATGACCAGAACGGTGACGGCTACGTGGATCTGCTGTATATCATATATGCGGGTTATTCGCAATCGATCACGGGTGTGTCGAATACGGCGATATGGCCGAAATCGGGTACAAATAACACGGGACCCTACGACGGGGTTAGAACATATAGGTATGGGGTGAACAATGAACTGAACAGTACACCTGCCGCTAACAAGACACAGACACTGATCAACGGTATCGGTCTGTTCTGCCATGAATTCTCACACTGCATGGGACTTCCCGACTTTTATCCTACCTCTTCTTCGGCACAAGACGCATGCAACCCGGCACTGGAATACTGGGACTTAATGGATGCTGGAGAATATTCTAATTACGGGTACACACCCAACGAATATTCGGCATGGGAGAAAGAGGCGATGGGATGGATGAAGATAGACACGCTGAAGACGGCTACCGACGTGACTCTGAAACCGCTGAGCGAAGGGGGCACGGCTTACCGCATCATGAACGACAGTGACGCGACGGGACACGAATATTATATCGTGGAGAATGTACAGAAGACGGGATGGAACGCAGCGATAAAAGGACACGGTATGCTGATCTATCACGTAGACTACAACGCCAACGCTTTCAGTCTGGACTGGAACTCGGTGAACAATACCATAGGGCACTCGAGAATGACGATATTCCCTGCTGACGGACTGCTTATCTCGTCGTACGACAGTAAGTATACAGGTGCACAATACCAGGCATCACACAGCGGCGATCCGTTCCCGGGAACGAGCAACGTGTACTCGTTTACGGATACCACATCTCCTGAAAAATCGACGGTGTATACGGGAACTACCAAACTGATGGGGAAACCGATTACGGATATAGCCGAGGCATCGGACGGTACCATCACGTTCAAGTTTATGGGCGGCACATCGGGTATCCGTGAGGCTATTACGGACCATACAGTGAACGGTGACAACCGTATCTTCTCGATCAACGGGATGTATATGGGTACGGATATGGACGTTCTGCCAAAGGGACTGTATATCAGAAACGGCAAGAAAATAGTAAAATAAATATCAAATAACAATTAAATTAATCAAAATGAGAAGTAGAACAGCTGATTGGTTTGAATGCAAAATCAAGTATGAAAAAATGCTGGAGGACGGCACACAGAAAAAAGTAACTGAACAATATACAGTGGACGCACTTTCGTTTACGGAAGCCGAGAAACGTATCATGGAGGAGATGTCATCGTATATCAGCGGCGCTTTCGAGGTGTCGGACATCAAAAAGGCTTCGTACAAGGAGGTTTTCTTCAGTGACCAGGATTCAGCGGACAAATGGTATAAGGCCAAACTGCAGTTTATCACCCTCGACGAGAAAACAGCCAAGGAGAAACGCAGTAATGTGTATTACCTGGTGAATGCAGGCTCGTTCAACGGTGCTGTGAAGAACATCGACGAAGTGATGGGCGGCGGTATGATCGACTACAGTATCGCATCGGTCAACGAGACCATGATGATGGACGTATTCGAATACGGCAAGACAAAAGAGGTGAACGACAAACCGGAATACGAACAGGAGGCAAAATAGAATATGAACGTGGACGTAGCTAAAAATCTGCATGAGGTGACAGACAATCTGCCAGAGGGTGTACGTCTGGTGGCTATCAGCAAATATCACCCCAACGAATATATCGAAGCTGCTTACCAAGAGGGGCAACGGATATTCGGGGAGAGTCATGAACAGGAACTGGCGAAGAAGGTGGTGGAACTGCCGAAGGATATAGAATGGCACTTCATAGGGCATCTGCAAACAAACAAGGTGAAATATATCGCTCCTTATATCTCGATGGTGGAGGCGGTGGACTCGCTGAAACTGCTGAGGGAGATCAACAAACAGGCTGCCAAATGCGACAGGACCGTGAAGGTGCTGCTCGAACTGCATATCGCCGAGGAGGAAACCAAATATGGTCTGTCGGCTGATGAATGCCGCGATCTGCTGAAGGGCGGTGAATGGCGTGAAATGGGAAACGTGAAGATAAGCGGACTGATGATGATGGCTTCGAATGTAGATGACGAACAGCAGATACGAAGTGAATTCATGAAGGCTGCCGATCTTTTCGATGAACTGAAAAAGGATTATTTCGCTGACGACGATGACTTCAGGGAGAGGTCATGGGGTATGAGTCACGATTACAAAATAGCTGTGGAATGTCGCAGTACAATGGTACGGGTTGGAACTAAAATTTTTGGTCCGAGGGTGTATTAGCCGCAAAAATTCGTTAATACAAACCTGATATTGATAATAAATGTTAGATTTCGACATTTTTATGCACAAAACTATTGCAGATTAGAGAATTATCAATACCTTTGCATTGTGTTTTTCATGGTATTAGATTATTAAGGTTAATAAAAGATTGGTTGTCGTGAGACACCCAATTTTTTTTGCCTTATTTTTTTGTCTTTTCCTCTCAGGTTTTTCTTTCTTTTTTTTCTTTTGTCGTTCTTGATGATTGAATGATTCTTCTCTTCTTTTTTGAAGGATGTTTTCTATTTCTTTTTTTATTCTTTTTCTTATCATAAGGGGGCGTTTTCATTCTTCTCTCTGCCGAGGGGGATTTTCTCTTTTTTCTTTGCCAAGAAGGGGTTCTCCTTCTCTTCACCGAAGAGAAGAAGCAAGAGAAAGTAGCGACGTCC
>OCTV010000816.1_pt1 | contig 11834 bp, 10 predicted proteins | sample 1539101 | NCBI WGS metagenome assembly OCTV01 (sample SAMEA3991422, study PRJEB22521) | metagenome | biome: anthropogenic terrestrial biome; feature: sewage plant; material: sludge | place: Sweden | collected 2012-09-26 | reverse complement strand
GGGCGGCTGGGCGGATTGACTTCGAGGCGGCCGATGGTGATGTGGACTTCGGGCGGCTCGTCGGCTTGCGGCGCGCTAGCCGGACGTTCTCGGTTGCTTTGCGGATGGATGGCGCTGATTTCGGCTGGGCGCTGAATGGCCTGGCGAGCAGCTACGACACTGGGCGGCGCCGCGACTTCCGGGGAGGGTTCAGGATGCGCTGGTTTGTTGCCGAGGAGGCGTGCAACCAGGGATTCGATGTCGTTCAGGGCCGCGTTTGTGCTTTCGGCTGGCTGGCGAGTTTCCGGTGTCGGCGCAAGGTGTTGCGTACCGGATTGTTGATCTCTGGCGCGCTGGTTGGCGACAGGGTGGCTCCCCTCTCGCTTTGGCAGCTGATCGTGCGCGATCTCGTTCTGGTGAATGGGGGCTACTTGCTGGCTCGACATGCTTGCCGGCTGCACGCCGGCGCTTGTATCTGGCCTCGAGGTAGGCATCTCATGGCGTTCTGTGCGGGCAATATTGCCTGCGACGACCGGGGCGGGCAGGGTGCTATCGGTGATCTGTGCGTGGCGCAGGGCGCCATTCGGTGTCTCGAATGCGGGACTATTTATGGGCGCGCTGGCCGGCGGGGATTCGTGGCTGGCCGCCTCCGTTATCGACACGTCGGCTGTCGGGGAAGCGTAGGGGAGCGCGGCGCGCGACCTGACTTGCGGGGCAAGCCCGAGGCTGCGGTTGGCGAGTTGGAGAAGGAATCCGCTCATCTCCGCCTCAGCCGATCATGTTCAGGTAGGCAGCGCGGCGGGCCGGGCTGAGCGCCAGAATTTCAGCCTCGCGCCAGCCGTAGGCGCTGGCCAGCCGATGGACCGATTCGAGCAGTTGGCGGGCGCGGATGCCGAGTTCGTCCCAGAAGCAGTTGCCGACGTCGAGTACGGCATCCCAGGCGTGACCGCAGTCGCTGCAACGCATGCCGAGACGGATGTCGGCGGCTGGGTCGAGCGCTTCCATGCGCGATTCGATCTCGCCGATCCGTGCCGGCGAGCATTTGGATTTTGGGCTTTTTTTCCGGTCGACCGTGGAAGTCATGCCCGACTGGATATCATCGACCCGGCAACGGTCGAGCAGCCATTCGACAGCGGTATCCGGGTCCGGTGCATCGAGGATCATTGCTTGATCGCGGCTGCTTGGCAGGCGCCATTGGCCGTCATCAAGCACGATGCGCGCGCCGCAATCCGGGGCCGGCAGGCTTTGCAGCAGGGTGACCCCATCGAGGCCGAATTCCATCAGGTTGCCACATGACGGGCAGGGCGCATAGCCGTCCAGCGCGCTGCCGAAGGTGGCATTGCGCAGGGCAAGCATATTGATCTCGCGCCAGCCAACGGGGCGGTCGGCAAGCTCGTCGGGCGCTTCCTCAGGCATGGCGAGGGCGAGCGCCAGCAGCGAGCGGTCAATGGGATGACGTGTCTGTCCGGCGTCCCACAGGGCGAGAACTTGTACGGCACTTAACGGGCGCATGGCGAGGTTCCATTGGCTCGATTAACCCGGCTCGACAAAGCTCGGCTCAGCCGGTTCGGCAACTTCGTAGTCGCGTTCCCAGCCTTCGTTTTCGAGCTTGATATGCTGAATTGCCACGGCATTGGCATTGGCGTCGAGGTCGGGCAATGCCTGATACTCCGACACCCAGCAGCGGAAGACCTTGTAGGCGATAGCCAGTTGGCCGGCTTCGTTGTAGACCTCGATGATCAGGTCCTTGCGAAAGTCCTTGAGCGACACTTCGCTACCGAGGCCGGACCCAAGATTCCAAACCTTGTTGGCCCACTGCTCGAAGTTGGTGTCGTGGGTTACGCCGCGCTCGAGCGTGATCGCTTCGAATTTGCTGCGCCCCGGCGACTTGCGGCCGGTAGACGGGTCGCCACCTTCACGGTGTTCGACAACCTCCGTTGAACGCTTGAGGGCTGAGACCTTGCTGATCCCGGCGACGTAGCGGCCATCCCATTTGACGCGGAATTTGAAGTTCTTGTACGGATCGAAGCGCTGGGCATTGACGGTGAACTGGGCCATTTTTCAATCTCCTCTCGATTCGGTTCAGGGTCAGACCTGGATCTGTCCGGCCAGCTGCTGGATGCTGATGACCACGAATTCGGCCGGCTTGAGCGGCGCGAAGCCGACCAGGATGTTCACCACCCCGCGATTGATGTCGTCCTGCGTCGTCGTTTCGCGGTCGCACTTGACCAGATATGCGTCGCGTGGCGAACTACCCTGGAAGGCGCCCTGGCGGAAGAGGCCGTTCATGAAGGCGCCGATGTTGAGGCGGATCTGTGCCCATAGCGGTTCGTCGTTCGGCTCGAAAACAACCCACTGTGTCCCGCGATAAAGCGACTCCTCGATGTAAAGCGCCAGACGGCGCACCGGAATATATTTGTATTCGGACGCCATCTGGTCGGCACCACGCAGGGTGCGGGCGCCCCAGCTCACGGCACCGTAGACAGGGAAGGTGCGCAGACAATTGACGCCGAGCGGGTTCAGGCTACCGTTCTCGCCATCGGTCATCGGTACCGACAGCGATTGCACGCCGGCCAGATTGGCATCGGTGCCGGCTGGCGCTTTCCAGATGCCGCGATTGCCGTCGGTACGGGCATAGAGGCCGGCCATGGTGCCGCTGGGTGGCGTCAGGCGAGCCTTGCCGTTCTTGAGCGGGTCGGCAACGTAGGTCCATGGAAAATAGACTGCCGCATGATCGGATTTCGGCAGATCGGTGCCGGAAGCTGAGGCGACCATGCCGGGCACGTCGGAAACGGACGAAGGAGCGTCGACGATGAAGAAAGCCCGGCGCTCCTCGCAGTACGAAGCGGCATCTGACAGTACGCCGGCATCGGTGATGCCAGGCATGACGAGCAGGTTGAACAGGTCGGCATCCTCCAGCGCGTAGATCCCTTCACGATTGGCGCGGCTACCGATGAAGGCGGGATAGACGTCGGACGGTCCGTAGGGTGTTTCCGATCCGCCAGTCAGGAAAGCGTCGGTTGGCGGAGCAGATAGGGTGGCCCCGGCCAGAAGCTTGAGGCCGTTGGCAATGTCCGCTGTCGGTGCTGCGCTGACAGCGATGGCCGAACCGGCACCGCGCGTTCCGCTGGCCAGGACGAGTTTGCTGCTGGCGACCGTCGTCGTGAAGTTGGCATAGGCCGGGTTGCCCGGCTTCAAGGCCCGGACGGCGGTTTGCAGGCGTGAGGCTACGTCGGCCATCTTGGCGGCAAGGCTGCCGCCTGCGGCACCCGTGGCGCCGAGATTCACGACATCCGGACCATAGCCGTCAACGCTGATGCGCAGGCTCGTGTGGGTGGCGTCGGGCAGGGTGTCGAGGTCGGTCGCCGCGAACGTAGCGCTGCTCAGACTCGCCGGGTCGGGCATAAGGGCGGGGCGAATGCCTGCAACGGCGTCGACTTCGCTGCCGCCGTTGGCTACGCCGAGCTTCAGCACGCCGGCCGCGTTGTTGCGTGTCCCCGGTAATACGCGCACTGACGAGAGTTCGCCCCCTTCGCCGGATTTGAGGACCAGCCTTGTGCCGTCCACAGTGCAGGCGAAGCCGGAGAGTGCGAGCTTGCCGCCCGCCTGGTTCTGGACCTTGGTCGCTATGGCGGCGGCCAGAGCCAGTCGGCGATCAGTAGCGGTAGCGCCGGTCACATCGGCCGGCAAAGTGATGCTCACGGAAACCGGAGGCAGGCCATTGACGACTACCCGAAAGTCGGTGTGCGTCGCATCGAGCAGGGTCGCCACGTCAGCCAGTGCGCCACTTGTCGAAGTGGCCTGGGGTAATCCGCCCAGCGTCGCGGTGGAAACATCCCTGGAAATCTTGACCAGCTGTGAAACGCCGTTGACCAGGTCAGGCAGGTAGCGGGCATCGGCCGAATTCATGGATACGTTCTGGTACTGCTCGGCGCGCCCGTCGCTGTTGCGAATGAAGGTGAGGTTGAACGTGCTGTCCGGGAAGGCCGTCGCGTAATCGACGCGGACCTGGATGTCGTTGCCGGAAGTGCCGGAATCCAGCGCAGTTACGGTCATGACCGGGGTTGCCGCCGAACTCAGAAGCGATTTGCTGGCCGGCGAAGCTGTCTTCACGATGCGGACGATCCACGCATCGGTGCCCCCATTGAGGAAAAACTGGCGTACCGCGTAGCTCATTTCGGAGTCGGCCGAAAGGCCGCCGAAAGCGCGTTCGAAATCGGCGAAGCTGAAAATGCGAGTGGCCTTGTTGATTGGCCCTCGAGATGCCGCACCAAGGAAGGCGGCGACCGAAGTGGCAACCCCGGCTATGGTGCGAACTCCGCTGGATACTTCCTGGATATACACCCCGGGGGAAGCAAGTTGTACAGGCATGACGGGCTCCTTTCTGCGGGACGGCCAGAGGCCATTCCATTCGAGATCACATCGACACTTCTGCCGGCCCCGGTCATGCCTTTGGGACAATGCTCCCCGCTGTCACCCGGAATGCCACCACGAAATCCCTCAAGACGGGATCAAAGATCGGTGCTGGATCACCAAACCAGCCTCGCTAGGGCAGGAGCCCTGAATATTTGCCCCGCGACGTCGTGCGACGCGAGTGAATATGTATTTGTCTTGCACCAAGGCCATGATGTGGCCAAAAATATCCACGTTGTTACAACATCGTGACGCGGAAGAAAACCCTGATCAACTCGTCAAAGCGGGTGATGATCATGTCCTCCGGTATCCAGTTTGAATCAGTAAAAACGCATATTGTTATGCAACACTGGTATGCGATTTAACAGTTCTATTTGCAGTCGACGCTAATGATCAGCAAATAGTTCAATTCAACATGAATAAAATAGTTTACCCGTGCAAAAATTTTCCCAAGCTGTTGAAACGACCATCCGCCATTTCCGGGCGCTCGGTCCGCGAGAACAATATTTCCGGATGCCTCATCCAATGAGGATGAGCGCACTATTGCTTCAGCCGGCTGCCTTCCCGTCCGGTGATTTGCCTTGGCTTGACCAGAACTGGGCGACCTGGGCCGCGGTGATCCGTCGCGATTTCACCCCGGCCGCGAGCGCTTCCTCGGCGTCTGCCACTCGTCCGTAGATCACATAGACCTCCGCTTCGACCAGCGGGCATATTTCTTCTTCATGGGCGAGCAATTCGGATAGATCCGGTCGTGAAAAATCGGAGATCGTGAATGGCGGAGGCGAAGAGGGCGTCTCGTTCGCTTTGCTGAAAAGGGGCATCAGGATGGAAAGGCTGACGTGGCGCATGAAGTTGCTGACAGGTGTGTGGTGAAAGTTTTTGTTGGGCATGGTGCGAATGCTCCGGTCCGAATATGACGTGAGTTGCATCGAATAACTGATCGCCAGCAAAACGCAATTCGGCATCGGCCGGCACCCCCTGTCCTATCGCAATTACCGGGCCAATTTGCAGGTGTTTGATATTTAAGAGGTTTGCTTCAGGGTTGCGCAGACGGGTGTCGCCGCATGGCGACAGCGCATCCATTCAAGCGCCCGATTTCCACGTATTTACGAGGATTGATGGTGTCCTGAAAAAGCGACAGCCTCGAATGGCACCTTAACCGCCAAGTGCGAATCGGTCAGCCGAGCAGGGTGACGACGATTTCCCGCCGATGTCCCTGCGCCCGGTGTTCGAACAGGTAGATGCCCTGCCAGGTGCCGAGCAGCAGCCGGCCGTTGGCAAAGGGAACGGTCAGCGAAATGCCGGTGAGCAGCGAGCGGGCGTGGGCGGCCATGTCGTCGTCGCCTTCGAGATCATGGCGGTAGGCCGGGTCGCCGTCGGGCGCCCAGCGTTGCATCAGGGTTTCGAGATCGCGGCGGACAGTGGCGTCGGCGTTTTCGGTGATGGCCAGGCCGCAACTGGTGTGGCGCACGAAAACATGGGCAATTCCGGCGTCGACCGCAGCATTGCGCACCACAGCGGCGACTTCATCGGTGATTTCCACCGAGCCGCGGCCGCGGGTGGTGATGGAAAACTGATGTTGCTCGGCCATGCGCCCGGTCAATCCTTCTTGAGGAGCGATTGCAACGCGGCGAATGGATTGTGCGTGGCGCCGCCACCGCGCTTGCTGCTGTCCGTATAGCCACGGTCAGCCTCGATCTGTTTCTGGTGTTCGTTGTCGTGGCAGTAGATACAGAGCAGTTCCCAGTTGCTGCCATCGTTCGGGTTGTTGTCGTGATTGTGGTCACGATGGTGCACCGTCAGTTCGCGCAGGTTGGTCACGGTGAATTCGCGGGCGCAACGGCCGCAGATCCACGGATAAATTTTGAGCGCGCGCTCGCGGTAGCCCTCGGCTCGGGTGTCGGCTGCCTTGCGGGCGTCGAGGACAACCTGGTCGAGGCGGTTGTGGTTGATGGTTTTCATGGGCAGCTCCGGTCGTTTTCCCGATTTTACGCCGCAGCCCCTAAAATGTGGCTTTCGCCCCAACCGCCCAGACACCATGCCGCGCATCAAGATCGAGTTGCCCGAGTCCTTCCATTTCTCCACCGAGATTCCCATCTACATCGGCCACATCAACTACGGGCATCATCTTGATAACGCCCAGTTGATCTCGCTCATCTCAGAAGCCCGCGTACGTTTCTTGAAGTCCATGGGTTATTCGGAGATGGATGTTGAAGGCGTTGGCATCATCGTGGCCGATGTGGCGGCGCAATACCGAAGCGAAGCCTTCCACGGTGAAACGCTGGTCGCCGAGATGGGCGCCAACGACTTCAACAAATACGGCTGCGATTTCGTCTGGCGCCTGAGCGACAAAGCCAGCGGCCGCGAAGTGGCGCGCGGCAAGCACGGCATCATGTTCTTCGACTACACCGCTCGTCAGGCCACCTCGGTGCCAGCGGCCTTCATCGCCAAAGTCGGCGGCTGATGATCCCGATCCGCTACGTCGAACCGGTCTTCCGCCCGCCAAGCGAGGCGGAATCGCTGATCCTGCCGATAACCGATGGCTGCTCGTGGAACAAATGTACCTTCTGCGAGATGTACACGGCGCCGCAGAAGAAATTTCTGGCGCGCAGCGAAGACGAAGTGCTGGAAAGCATCCGTATGACCGGGCAGCGCTACGGCAGCGAGATTCGCCGTGTTTTTCTGGCTGATGGCGATGCGCTGGTGCTGCCGACGCGCCGCCTGATCTCCATCCTTGAGGCGATCCGCACCTACATGCCGGCCGTGCGGCGCATTTCGTCGTATTGCCTGCCACGCAACCTGCGCAAAAAGAGCCAGTCGGAAATCGACGAACTGGCCGCTGCCGGCCTCAAGATGGTTTATGTCGGCGCCGAATCGGGTGACGATGAGGTGCTTGCTGCGGTCGACAAGGGTGAAACCTTCGAAACCACCTGCGAGGCGCTCGACAAGCTCGGGACAGCCGGTATCACGCGTTCGGTCATGATCTTGAATGGCCTCGGCGGCAAGGCGCTGTCGATGCAGCACGCCGAAAACTCAGCAAGGCTGGCCAACGCGACGCAGCCGGAATATCTGGCCACGCTGGTTGTCAGCTTTCCGCAGGGCGAGGAACGATTTCGGGCCGGTTTTCCTGGCTGGGAGCCGCTCGATCAGCACGAGCTGTTTGTCGAGATGGAGCGCTTTCTATCGCTGCTCGAATTGAAGCGGACTGTTTTCCGCAGCGATCACGCCTCGAACTGGCTCGTGCTCAAGGGAACGCTGGGGGCTGACAAGGAACGTCTGTTGCAGCAGGTCCGCCAGGCCATCGCTGCACCCGAAGCTGCCCGCCTGCGCCCGGCCTGGGCGCGGGGACTTTAACTGTCGAAGTTTCGGTGCTCTTGCAGTAGTCAAGGTGAAAAAACCCGGCCTGGTCGCCGTGCCTTGTGGCGTCGGGCCACCCGTTCATCCTGTTGTACTTCAAATTTGAAAACGTCATACTGCCTTGGTAAGACTCTGCCGTTGATTCACCAAATGACGTATCAGGCAGGACTGATGGCCAGTGATTCCGTTGTCGCGGCCATGTAGCCAGTGCAGTCTGGCCATAAGCCGACTTGCGCTCAAACTTAGTGAGGAAATGATGACCAATAAGATGATTCCCACGCTGGTATTGGCTGGACTTCTGACCGGCTGCGCGACGACCGTTACCCACACTTCGCTCACTGATAGCTCACTGCTGGCCCAGGCTTCGTCGGGGGCGCTTGCCATCAGCGACGGGGCCGTCATTACCGACAACGATGCCTCCTTCCTGTCCAAAATCCGCCTGGTCGAGGAGGCAAAGTCGTCGCTTGACCTGACTTACTACATTTACGCCGATGACCAGAGCTCTTCGGTGCTCTCCGAGGCCCTGATCGCCGCAGCCCGGCGCGGGGTGAAGGTGCGCCTGCTCGTCGATTATCAAACCAATTACAAGCGTCTGGACATGTTCACGGCCATGGAACGACAAGGCAATTCGGGCAAGGGTAGCTTGGCGGTACGTTTTTACAACCGGCCGACGCGGAATATCGTCAAGGATGCCGTTTACATGACCTTGGGTTGTGGTCAGGCCGGGGCAGCCACCAAGGAGGCCTGCTCTGACGACAAGATGACGGCGGTGGAAAAGCTGTTTGCCGACGAGCAGATTGACGGCGTGCCCGCCGCAACCCTCAATGTTTCCAATGTCAATACCGGGCCTTCCGGGCTGCTGCTCTCGGGGCTCTATGGCAGGAATGCCAACCTGATGGCGCTGGCCATCCAGCAAGGTCAGAATATCGATCCCAAAGCTGCCGGCCAGGCCGGCAAGGCGACTCCCGAGCAAAAGGAAAGTCTCAAGAAGCTGGGCAAACTCTACTGGCAGTCGCGCACAGCCCCCGTCTTTCAGCGCGTGCAGGCGAACCTGGGGCTATTGATGGCGGAGCAGTTGTACGCCAGCCAGATCGTGCCGGTGAAAAACGAGCTGTTTTCAGCCCTGCCGATTGACCGCAAGTTCAGCGCCGAAGAAAAGCTGGACTGGGACCACATCACCGACTTCACTCACCAGAAACTCCTGCTTGCCGATTCGAGCCGGGTGCAACTGGGCGGGCGCAACGTCGAAAACTCCTACCACATGCACCCCAATCCGCTGATCGAAAAGTATGTCTTCATGGACACCGATCTGGTAGCGACGCTGACCGGCGATGGCGGCAAGGTCATCGCAGACGCTTTCGACGGGCTGTGGAACTTCAAGCGGATGGTGGCAACGCTGGGCGAGATTCGCACCCACGCTCCCGACGACGTGCTGTGGAATCTGGAAGCCTATACGACGGCTGAAAACGCCTGTACCAAACAGCCACCGGGGGCCAAACATGAGGCCTGCGTCAACGGCAAGTTCAAGCTCGCTGCCATGAGTCTGGATCAGCGCGTCGAAGCGGCGACCCAGCGCATGGCTCAGAATGCCAAGGCCTACAAGACGGCATACGCCGGAAAGATCCAGCCAAGCCAGCCCCTTGCCGTCGACCCTACTGCGCGCCTTTACTACCTTGAGAACCTGCCTTTCGACAAGCGCCTACCGCCAGCCAGTCGCGTTCGTCTCTACGGCGCCCAGACAGGGCAGGAGGGCGAGGGTGGCAAGCACATCACTGAAGTCTGGCTGCAGGCGCTTTCAGGCATCTGCAGCAAAGCCACCGTCGACCAACCCCAGATGGTCATTCTGCACAGTGCCTATTTCTTCCCGCCGGCCAATCTCGCCTCCCGCCTGGCCGCCCTCGTCGATGGCAAGCAGGATTGTTCACATGTCACGGTTAGGGTGATCACCAATTCATTGGCCACCACGGACCTGACCCCGGTCAATTTGCTGGCCCGTCATGCCATCAAGGCATTTGCCGAGGTCACCGGCGTGCAGCACGGGGCCAGCCGGGCAGCACGTTTTGAATACTACGAATACCAACCGCCGGTCGGGAACCATAACCTCTCGCTGCACAGCAAGGTTTCACTCTTCGGTGACCAGCTGATCGTCGGCTCGGCCAACGCAGACGTGCGCAGCTACATGATGGACACCAACAACGCCATGCTGGTGAACAACGCGCCCAAGCTCGTCGCGGCCTATCGCAACTTCATTGACAACATCCTGGCAACGCCGGGAAGGGTGAAGCAGGAAAACAGCTACTTTGTCAGCACGCCCCGCTCAAGCATGATTCAGGAAGACTTGGAAAGTCTGCACGCGACACTCAAGAAATACCACATGGACAAGCGTTTGGATGCCGAGCAAATGAAGACACTGGATAGCCGCTTCCTGGGCTTGCTGGATGCGGCCTACAACCTGACCCGGGCGGCCATTGATCCGAATGCCAGCGAAGCCGCTCGCCGCGACGCTCAGCAGAAATTCAATGACTTGTTCCAGCCGATTTGATCGTCAGGCGATTTTCTGTTTATTTGGCAGGGGTTCCCCGGCAGCGCGGAACCCCAAGCCAGCCGAAACTATTTCATTTTTAGCCGAAATTTCCGGTTGACCGTGGAAGGCAGCCGGATAGCTCTCGCCCATGAAACGCCATTTACTCTGAGGGCGAGGGACGTTGTTGGGACGGGTTCTATCAGCCGAGTCCGCGCCAAATCCATCCATCGTTTTCCAGGGAATACCTCCCCTGTGGGTAGGTATGAAAGAGGCGTGACCATGCCTTCAGCTCGTCGCCAGTTGCCATGCTTCGGCACCCGCCCAAGCTGCAGCCTGAGTCGAACTGGGCTATCATTCTGCAATTGCCGAGGACTGAAGCGATGAACCCAACACCCCTGACCGATGCCGATCTTGACCGGCTTGAAGAGCTGCTCGAATCCGACGTTTTCCAGGGCGAGGCCATGCGCCTCGACGAAATCCAGGCCATGCTCTGCGCCGTCGTCAGCGCCCCCGAGCCGGTGCCTCCCGCCATCTGGCTGACCGAAGCCCTCGGCAAGGGCCTCGAAGCTGGCGGCAACCCGGATGTCGAAGCTGCGCTCGAACTGCTCATGCGTTTGAACAACGACCTCGCCGCCGCGCTACTGGCCGACGAGACGATTGCTCCGGTGCTCTATCCGCTCGATGAAAGCTGTACCGAATACGACTACGAAGCCTGGGCCGATTCCTACGTTTTCGGTGCCGGTCTGGCCGGCGACTGGTACGAAATGGCCGGCAAACACGCCGACGACCTCTCCGAACTGCTCGAGCCCATGTTCGTGCTCAACGGCATGCTCAAGGAAGACGCCGAAAAGAGCGGCGAACGCTGGTTCCCGCCGGCCGAAGAAGCCCGCCTGGTCGCCGACATCCAGGAAAACCTGCCGGTCATCGTCCAGACCCTCTACAACTTCTGGCGCAACAAGCGAACCGGCGGCACCGTCCAGCGCGAAACCGACAAAGCCGGCCGAAACGACCCTTGCCCCTGCGGCAGCGGCAAGAAATTCAAGCAGTGCTGCGGTAGCCCGGAAAAGCTAAATTGATTAGCGCCTTGCCGGCTTTATACGCGGCATGATCGTTGCAACAAAGAGCCCCGAAAGGGGCTTTGTCTTTCCTGGCTGGGGAGCTTCTGCAACCGGCCAAGTCCGGCCGCTGGCTATGCATTTGTCAGTAGGCAAGACTCAGTATTTTCCAGCCCGTTTATTCTTGCTGACGAATGGCTCTTGCTGGCCGGGTTCCGGCAGTGAGGTCATCAATTTGCTCGCCTAATAGCTGCCACTCAACTTGGTCACCAGGCACGACGCCAGCAGAAATTGAAACGTAACCTCGACCGGCCGATTGTGGCCGAGTACGGCCATATACCCATCGCAAAACCAATCTCCTGAACTGATTGGGTAGGTGATCTTCACCGATTAATCTTTGTGCGAAATGGCGGTCAAGTCAGGTGATATTCTGCAATGCACCTTTTGGTACTAGGCAGCCTCTGGCCGCTCCCACGGGGGCTGGGGATTGAACAGCTTTTCCAGTT
>OCTV010000814.1_pt1 | contig 11843 bp, 11 predicted proteins | sample 1539101 | NCBI WGS metagenome assembly OCTV01 (sample SAMEA3991422, study PRJEB22521) | metagenome | biome: anthropogenic terrestrial biome; feature: sewage plant; material: sludge | place: Sweden | collected 2012-09-26 | reverse complement strand
TGTTTAAAACCTTAAATTCTTTTGTTGCATTTTGTATTTTTATTTATGTGATACACTAAGGGTTAAGTCAAGAGCAGCAGCCGATTTGAGTTCAGAATCTTTGTCCGAACGAGCCCTAAGATTTTAGCTGGAATCTGCCGTTGTGATTAAGCTCCAAGCTCACTATTACTTATTGATTTCGTTATGACAAATAAATTAATATCCTTTATCTTTCATTTTTTTTGCAAAATCCTGGCCTATTTTCATACCCCATTGTTGTCCGACTTGCATAGATTCTTGCACAATCAAAGGAGTCTTTAATGCAAATTTCTTACCCACAGGTGTTTCATAAAACTTTATTAACTCTTTTAAGTCTTCTATCGTCATGTGTTTCTGATAAACTGGCACTATCAATTCCAATAAGTCATTAATGGACGTATTTTTGAATTCTGCTTCAAATGAAGTCCATGTTTCTTCATTAACAGCTGAATATTGTTGTTTAAACATTGTAAACATTTGATTAATTGCTGCATGATAGCTTTCTTCTGATCCCGATATTTTTAACATTTTTTGCAATGTTTCTTTATAATCATCATGAGTCTGCCCAAATGATACAAAAGTCATGATGATAAACAGTGAAAGAGTCGAAATTAATTTTTTCATGTTATTATTTTTAAAATTAATTATGTAATTTTTTGATTCTCTTAATAAATAGGTTGATAATATTATGTTGAATAGTTAATCTGCAGCCAAAATATCTGTTTTACAGGTCAAATCTAGTGATTAATATTAATATTGATATTGGAAAGTGCCAAACTTGAATTTTGTAAAATAGGTGGAAGAGCAGAAATTTAATTTTAGACCATTCTCAAATAAATTGTATAATTTTATGATCTTAAACTAAAAAACATGTACACTTTTCGATACTTCACAAAAACGATCTTCCTGGCCATATTGATATCCATATCTCTGCAAGGTAATTCGCAAAACACAGACAACCCTTATATCGACACCATTCAGTATAAAAAACTATCGGTGAATCCCAGTCTGACAAATCCGGCTATTTATTATTGGGATACATCGCATGTGGTATATTATGATTCCGGCATAAAGTCCAATAAAATCTTATTGTGGTTGGCTGGTACAAATGGTATTCCGCTGAATGTTCCGGTTGATTTTTTTAATACGGCGCTTAGTCAGGGGTATAGGATTGTTGCATTGTCGTATATCACTGTGCCTGCAATAGCTCAGGTTTGTGTAGGTGACGTATTGGATTCGGACATTGATTGTGCAGCCAGATTTCGTCAAAGACGTATTTATGGTGATAACGACTTTTCGCTGATCAGAGATGAGCCACAAGATGCAATAATACCAAGGTTTTTTAAACTGCTGCAGTGGTTGGAAAAAAATGATGCCGACGGAAATTGGTCTCAATACATAAACACAAAAGAATCGAAACCCATGTGGAATAAGATAGTCATTGCCGGACAATCTCAGGGTGGAGGTATGGCAGCGTTTATTGGCCAGCATGAAACATTGGCAGGAGTGATCAGTTTTTCCGGGGGTTGGGATTATTCCAATTCAAAAGAAAAGAAGATAGCCGCATGGTACTTTAATAAAGCCCAAACTCCATTAAAAAACTGGTATGTGACCTATCACGTTAATGAAATGGCAGCAAAGCAGTTGAAAGAAATCAGTACATCTTTAAAGGTACCTGAGACCCATATTTTTGCTTTGGATAAGCTATTGATTAATGAAAATGCATCAAAAGAAAGAACAAATCCTTATCATGGGGACGGTATTAGAAATATTGCTTATAAACCAATTTGGATAACAATGCTTGGCAAAGGTGTTTATAAGAAATAGGAGATAATAGCTGCATGAAATGATCTGAAAACCATTATAATAGGCGAAAGTATGCCGAACAAAAATGATAAAATCACTGGCTGATATTGGCATAACCCATCTGTGTAATATGAATAATAGATAAAATAAGTTACCAATTTCCTGGATGAATCTATATTAAAAATGTTGGATACTGATTACACTTTTACCACCTGAACCCTAGCTTCCTGTAGTGCCGCACTGCCCCCATATCTGCAAGAAGGTCATTAGTGAGTGCATTGGCGGTATTGCCACCTTCGACCAGAGATAGCCAATATCCCTGTGGCATACAGACCGCTCCCAAAATTAAAGGATAGTACGGCTTCACCCCCATTTTTATTAATGATAGATTGCAATTTTATAGCTATTTCTGAGATAGCTTTTTCTCAGGAGATAGGTTCAAAGTCACCTGTCCCTTTTTTGCCTGATCTTTTTAGTGGAGAAGAATTCTGTTGGGATTAAAAGCTATGTCGTTAGGGAAGTTATCCATCTTATTGCACAGCTTACCGGTAGTGTATGGGTTGTCAGAACTGGCCTTAAATTCGGTAATCTCTCCTTTTGAAACTTTCATCTGCCGGCTGCATCGGTCGTGACAATCGAGATAACGGGCTCCATGGATTGTCTTAATATTATCTGCATAACATCCGGTACTTGCGACTAAGGGAATAGTAGCCAGACCAGCTCCCACGGCTCCACTGACACTTAACTCTACAAATTTTCTTCGGTTGATAAGGTTGTCCGGTGATACTTGCATTTGATAAGATATTAAAGTGCTATTATGGATTAATTTAATAAGTATGAACCAAAATATGGAACATTATTTAGAGGTGTGTTATTTTGTAAGAGGGAGTCATAATAAATTGTACAAATTTGATCATCTGCTGCGCTATTCTCATTCCCTTAAAGAGAGAATCCTCTTATAAAACTTTGTTTTCCCCTTCAGAGCTTGTAATGACTTTGTTTGGGATCTGACGTAGAAAGTGTTATTTGTCATACAGAGGTGTGACATTATGATTTGATCTATAACACTAATTTTGTTAGCAGCCGGCTCCTATTATCGGGCTTAAAAAATGCTCCCCAAAGTATTTATTGGGTATTTTCTGATTTAATCAATTTCATGAATACCAATAAGAAGAAAATGAAAAAAAGCCAATCATTTATGCCATAGACAGCATAAAACATACCAGCCATTTTATCTTTGGCAAAAACATCTGATACATTATTATTAAGCATCCATTGTATCCAGACAAAACCATAAATAAATTTTTCAACAGCAAATACGACTGCCAGCCATTTTACATTATGAAAATTATTTGCAACTGAAATGTAGGCTAAACCCCATACTACAATCATTAATAATCCGAAATTTGACATCACAACCGGATCATATTCAGGAATCACAGAATTAGTAAAAAACCTGGAAAAAACTAATACTGACATATTCATTAATCCGGCAATAACAAATCCTTTTTTAATTGTTTCACTTTTTAAATTCATCTTCAATTTGTTTTATGTTAAAAATATTTGATGATTACATTTACCTATTGATTCAACAGGACATAGGTGGAGTTTAGGTTATATTAGCATTAAGTTTTCCCTTCTTGTGAGAAATTGGCATTATTGCTGTCCTCTGTCCATTCATACTCGATTTGTTGCGCTACTTGTCTTGCGATAACGATTCCATGCAAGTCTTTCAAAAAATTCAGAGTCATATCCATGCCTGCACTCACACCTGAAGAAGTATAATATTTACCATCAACCACCCACCTGGCTTTCCTTACCCAATTGACATTATTGCCATTGGTAATAACCCAATCAAATGCAATTTTATTAGTAGTTGCATTTTTAAAATCGAGCAACCCAGTCTTCGCTAAAAGCGCACTTCCCGTGCAGACTGTGAGAACATATTTACTCCATTCAGATATTTCAAGAATGGCATTTAAAAGTGCAACATTGTTGACTTCTGTTCGGGTGCCATACCCGCCGGTGATCAAAAAAATATCAGCGCCAGCTTTAATTTCTTCCAGCTTTTTGGTAAAAATTGTAACTCCATGGCTATTGGATATATCTCCGCCTGATAGTGAATAGAATTTAATCTTATAATCATTTTTAAGGCGGCCAAAAACTTCCACCGGACCAAAAACATCTAATGTCTCAAATTCATCAAAAAGCATTATAGCTACTTCCATCTTTTCTGGTCTCTGTTTTTGATTAGTAATATTTAAATGGCCATATTTATTATGTATATTCTATTCATCGCTTCATTAATTTGTAATGACATACAATGCAGATGCTGTATCCGTTAGATACCATAAATATACATCACCATTATCCAATTAATGTCCTGTTGCTCACATTTATTTTATCAGGGTTTCATTTTATCAAAAATGGTCATGTACATAGAAGATATTATGTTTTTGATATTACAAATTTGACCTCCATGCCTCTATTTTAAGCAATCATCACATTAAAGTATAATTTTGTCTGGCAGTGATGTACAATTTTTTTTGTATAAATTTTGTTAAGTTTATAGCAAATAATTTATTTATGGTCAATTGTGCGGAAACAAATATTAACCCATACAAACCCAGACCAGACAAACTTTGGGATAAACGCAAGGCTATCCATCTTTTCCGACGTACGTCTTTCGGAGTTGATCTAACCACCATCAAAGCCAGTCTCAACCTGGATCCGGTCTCAGTCGTTAATAAAATTGTGGATGATGCCAGAACCCTTCCACCTACAGCCCCTCCTTCCTGGAGCAATTGGACTCTCAGCAATTACAGTTCTAATCAAGATATCAGAATTACCCAGATCGGAAGTCAATACATGGAGTGGAATACCCAATGGATAAAGGATATGATCAATAATGGACTAAGGGACAGGATGTCTTGGTTTTGGTCCAATCATTTTGTCACCAAACTGGAAACTTATTTTTGTCCATCATGGATGTACAGATATCATGCCCTTTTACAGAAACATGCTCTTGGCAATTTCAAGACCTTTGTGTATGAGATGGGCCTGACGCCCGCCATGCTTATCTTTCTAAATAATATTCAAAATACCAGGTTCCAGCCTAATGAAAACTATGCAAGAGAATTGTTGGAATTGTTTACGCTGGGAGTTGATAATGGATATAATCAGTCAGATATTGTCAATGTTGCGAGGGCTATATCCGGATGGAATGGCATCGATCAGACAAATCTTTGTGGTGAAGTGGCATTTATACAACCCTATTGGGATTCGGGCCAAAAGACTATTTTTAGCAAAACCGGTGCCTGGGGATATGCCGATGTCATCAACCTTCTTTTTGATGAACGCCCTGTACAAATCAGCGAATATATAAGCCGCAAACTTTATTCCAACTTTGTTAATCCTGAAGTCTCCGAAGACATGATTAAACTCCTCGGGAAAGTATTCAGAGACAATAATTTTGAGTTGGCGCCACTTATGAAAGCTATGTTGAGTTGCGAGCACTTTTTTGATGATGCTTCTGTAGGGACAATCATACCCGGACATATTGAATACTTACTAACCTTTGTCAATGAAATAGGGTACTCTGAACAGTTGGAATTATATACCGCCATTGGCTATAGTGCTGCCGAATACAACCAGCAAATGTTCAGTCCAACTGACGTAGCAGGATGGCCTGGGAACAGACTATGGGTCAATTCCGGATCCTTTCAATATCGGGCTGAAAGTATCTTAAACATCATGTCTTATTACTATGCAAAAAATGGGAATAAGCTGGAAGAGCTCCGTACTTTGGCTAAAGAGCTGATCAATCCAGGCGAAAACAGCCCAACTATCATTTGTAATGCAATCATAGATCATTTCCTGCCTAACGGCTTACAAAAGACGGTAGATTATGCAGATGCTCTTGTCGTTTTTAAAGCGGAAATACCTGAAAATTATTTCCAGTCCGGTCAGTGGAATCTTGACTGGGAATACGCACCGGCACAAGTACTGTATCTCATTAACTATCTGGCCAATTTACCTGAGTTCCAATTAAAATAACAGGAGATGAAAAAGCAAAATCAGTATAAAAGAGTTACTAACTTATCGGATATTTCAGCCCATGATGAGGATCACAAATTATGGAATCGGAGGAGCTTTTTGCAAACTATAGGGTTGGCAGGTGGTGTCGGTATTGGGCTTGGAGGTTTCGGCATTTCGGCATTGGCTTCAGCTCATTTATCTATGTCTTTTGGTGGGAATAATGACAGAATCCTGGTCCTCATCAGACTCAAAGGTGGCAATGACGGACTCAATATGATAGTTCCCGTCTTTGATTATGGCACATACAAAGCCAATAGGCCTACGATTGCTATTAATCAAAGCGATCTCATTGGATTAGATAATAATAATATGTTTGCCATGCCTAAAAGTATGGCTCAACTTAAGCCAATGTGGGATAAGGGGGCCATGAAGATCATCAATTCCTGTGGTTATCCTGATCATAATTTGTCTCATTTCACATCTTCTGACATTTGGAATTCTGCCAATGAAAATATACAACAAGATCAAAATAAATCCGGTTGGTTAGGCAGATATTTACTAAATCGAAATCCTGACTTTCTCACCAATCTACCTGAAGTACCCGGAGCTATCAAAGTAAGCAGTGGCAGTAGCATCACATTTCAGAATCCTGATAGAATAGATTTAGCGGTCAACTTCAATACGCCTGAAAAACTAATAGATGTGGCAGAAAAAGGATTCATCTTTGATACTTTCAATTTACCGGATGATTGCTACTATGGAGAGCAGGTAGGTTACTTGCGTTCTATTCTCAATATCACCTATAAATATGCTCCCAATATTAAAAAAGCTTATTCAAATTCTTCCAATGTCGTAAATTATAGCAACAATGAACTCAGCAGACAACTCGCTATTGTAGCAAGGCTGATCAAGGGTAAACTCGGAACCAAATTGTATATGGTGACGCTGGATGGTTTTGATACACATGAAAATCAGAATGTTAATCATCCCAAACTTATGAATACAATATCTTCAGCTATCAGTGAATTTTATAGTGACTTGGAATCAGGTGACATCGCTAATGAGGTTCTGTCAATGACTTTTTCAGAGTTTGGACGTCGTATTAGAGAAAACGAAGGCGGTACAGACCACGGTACTGCTGCGCCCGTTATGCTTTTTGGCTCCGCATTAGATGGTCACGATATATTAGGTAAAAATCCTGATTTAAATAATGTAGATGCGGCCGGAAACCTTAAATTTGATACTGACTTCAGGTCAATCTATGCTACCCTGCTTGAGTCGTGGCTTTGTATTGATGCCGCTTCGGTGGATGATATTCTGGGTGATTCGTATGAAAGAATTCCTCAATTAGGGCTTGACTGTCTCAATGTTAATTCTGTTGAAACCACATTGATCCAATCTATTAAACACAAAGCAAAATTAAATGGAAATGGTTCATCGATTATCGAATATACATTGTCCAGACCGGGGATGGTAGAAGTTGATATTCTAACAATAATGGGGCAAAAAATCACCAATTTGGTTCACGAATACCAAAGCGAAGGATTACATGAAGCGGTTTTTATCAACCAAAATATCGGTCTGAGTGGGGCGATATATGTCTATAGGATAAAAAGTGGAAGAAGCATTGTTAGCGGAAAGTTTGTAGTTGTAAATTAGAAGATTGAGCCGAAAGAAGTAAATTCATAAGATCAAATGTGTATAAACCGAAAATGACTGAGAATTTCTTCTTAAGAAATAAGTACTAAACTAATTGGTAGCAGAAGGGTTACTTATGCTGAAATATGTTCAATTTGAAAGCAGAAAAATACGATATTGTAATCCTTGGCGCAGGACCTATAGGGATGGCATGTGGCATTGAAGCGAAAAAGACTGGACTAACTTACATAATCATTGACAAAGGATGTTTGGTAAATTCCATTTATCATTACCCGCTCAATATGACTTTTTTCTCTACTTCAGAAAAGCTTGAGATTGGGAGAGTACCTTTTATCTCCCACCAACCAAAACCTAACAGGCAAGAAGCTCTGGAGTACTATCGACGAGTTTGTACCAGCTGGGATCTGAATGTTAGTCTGTACAACAAAGCGACACAAATCACTTCCTCTGGATCAGGGCATCTGGTACAATCTGAAAAAGGAAGCTATCAGGCTGGATCAATAATAATGGCATTGGGATTTTATGATTTACCCTACTTGTTGAATATACCGGGTGAAAAATTACCCAAAGTAAAGCATTATTACGATGAACCGCATCCATATTTTGGCCAACATATAGTCGTCATTGGAGCGGCAAATTCAGCGGTAGATGTTGCTTTGGAGACTTGGCGCAAGGGAGCTTTTGTAACGATGGTGATTCGTGAGGATGAGATCAGGCAATCTGTCAAATACTGGTCCAGACCGGATATTATCAATCGCATTGCTGATGGCTCCATTAAAGCATATTTTCTATCTGAGCTCACCCGAATTACACCTAAATCAGTAGAAATAAATACACCGGACGGTTTGGTCAAACTGAAGAATGATTTTGTCATGGCCATGACTGGATACCAACCTCCTTTTGAATTTATGACATCAGCAGGAATAAAATTTAATGATGACCCCGACAGAACTCCAGTATATGATGAAAATACGATGGAAAGCAATGTAAAAAATCTCTACCTTGCCGGTGTGCTTTGCGGCGGACTAAAAACCAACAAATGGTTTATTGAAAACTCAAGGGTTCATGCCGAAATGATCATCAGGGACATTTTCAAAAAAATAAATGCCGGATAGTCAAATCCCAGAGAAGTGCATTTTAGGATGGTAATTCTTAAAAAAGTACCATAATCAAATCACCCGGATAGAATACCATCACTTTCCGGTATCGTACACTTTATTACCTTCAAACATAGTCCAGATGACTTTGGTGTCTCGCATTTCTTCCGGAATGACGGTAAGTACATCTCTGTCCAGTAATATCATATCTGCCATTTTACCAGCCTGTAATGAGCCGATTTTTTTTTCAAGACGTAAGGCTTTTGCTGCTTCAGATGTATAGGCAAACAGCATTTCCATTCTAGGCATACATTGGGTACTATCCAGCACGCCTAACGGGCCTTTTCGGGTCTCTGCCCTGTAGATGGCTTTAAAAGGATTGGCAGTAGTCACCGGCCAGTCGCTGGCACCCGTTATGGTAGCACCGGCTTGCAGCATGGAACGGACCGGATATTGCCACCGAAAAAGGGTCGGGTCAATATATGGTTTGACAATATCAATCGTCGTGGGATCACCCAATGCCCAGAGCAACTGAAAAGAAGTGAGTACATTGAGTCGTACAAAACGCGTAAAATCTGACAGCTTCACTATCTGAAGATGTGTGATCGTATGCGGTATAGTTTTATTTTTATTGGCTTTGCGCACTGCTTCAAATCCATTGAGCGTTTCTGTAACTGCCCGATCCCCGATAGCGTGGACATGCACAAGGAGGCTGGCTTTGTCTGCCTGAATGGCAAAATCGGCAAATTTTTCAGGGTCTATGAGCAAATCGCCGTATGAAGTGGTGCCGGAATATGGAAGAGACAAAGCCGCAGTATGGGTAGGGTGCTCGACCACACCGTCTGCGAACACTTTAAATCCAATGATAGAAAAATCAGGGGCGTTGTACTCCTTTTGCAGGGCTTTCAGTTTGCTGATCTGAGCTTGTGGGTCTCCATTAGGATCTGCAACAACAGTTCCCGCAATGTGTGCTGTTAGCTTGCCTTTAGTGATCAGGTACCGGTACCAGTCCAGGTTGTTCACATACGATCCGTTGAATGAATTGACCGACGGGTCAAGCCAGGCAGTAATACCAAATTGATTATTATATTCCATGGCTTTTTCAGCGGCCTGACCAAATTGCGTTTCGACCACCAAAGCTGATTTAATTTTCTGATAACCGCTTTCGGAAATAAATCCATTGGGCTCACCATTATTGCCCGTGCCAAAATATTGCCTTTCAGGTGATTTCAAAGATGCAATATACTCTTTTGTAACGCCTGATTTGTGAAGCATGGCATTATTTGACCAGGAAGTATGCCCATCCGAACCCCTCAATACTATCGGTTGGGATTCAAAAACACCTTTGTTTAAAAGATCCATTATTTCATATAGATGATCCCATAAAGTAATGTTTATTCCATAAATCACCAGGACATCACCTGTCAGTCCTTCACTGTTTTCCAGACATTTTTTTGCATAGGTCACAAGCTGTGCAACATCCCATGATTCGTCATTGGTATTTGCCTTAACCAGGCTTTTGCCACCGCTGATACCATGATTGTGTGTATCGATGATACCCGGCATGATGAATCCTCCATTCATATTTATTCGTTCTGCTGAAGGGTTGACTTTTTTGATGACATCTTCATAGTTGCCTACAGCTAATATCCATTTGCCGTTGATTGCGATGGCTTCAGCATAAGGTTTCAGCCTGTCACCTGTAAATATTCTGGCATTGTAATACACGGATTGCTGCCCGTGGCAACAAAGGACCGTCAAAATTAAAATTCCAAACAAAATTGACTTCATTAAATCTTTCACTTTGTGTATCTTTCTTATCGATCCGTTAATTTGATACTCATAACTTTCTTTTGATATTTCTTCATCCAATCTATATGCTAATTATGATCATAGGTGGCATGGTTTGTCTTTCGCTAATTTTACATTTCAAAACTTTTTATCCGTAAATATACTATTCTTGAGGTTTCAAACTAAAGTCTTAGCCTAAATGCAATGGACAATTTTACTCATAAAAATCAAAATAGACCCATTATTTCCCCATTTTTATTATCTCCAAATGCTGCCTTAAGCATCACTCCTGATGTATAAATCACTACAACCATCACCACCCACCTTAATGTATCCAATGGCAATGACTTTACTATCAGTGCTGCAATGAGCACGGCAAAGATCGCTGGAATAGCCATAGCAATAGCAGCTTTGCGGTTGTATGCCCCTTCTTTTATGAACTTTACCGAAGCTGGCGGCATCAGGAAGGCACAAGATCCCATCATAATAGGAAATGCTACTTGAGGCGACAGCCCCAAAGCAAATACCAATGCCATGCATGGTGCATAAAGACCAATACCGGCAGTCATCAATGCTCCAAGTATGAAATTGACAGATATTGCTATAACGAGTTTCAAATCATGTAGGCCAATGGCACTTCCACCACCCTGAATCCACTGCATTTTACCGGCAAACATAAAACCCGCTGTTACCAGTAATGCAACGCCCATGGTCAATTGAATTTTCTTTTCGGGCAATTTGGAAACAATCCCAGCTCCTATTATAGCACCCGCCATAGCAGAAATGAGCATCATTAATAAAGTAACGGGCTCAACTTCTATGACAGTTATAAAAATTATAGCCTGAATTAATACCGGAATTGTATTGGCGACATTCATAGTGCCCGGAATAACACGATCTTCTGTTTGTTTCGTAAATTTTAATAAGGCCGTTTGTGGCGCAAATGCACCGATCCCCAATACATCAAAAAAATTTACCACAAAACCTATCAGACCTGTCTTTATCCAACTCACCGGCTCGAAGTTATTTTTATGTTTTGTTACATCCTTAATCAGTATAACACTATACCAGATGGTTAAAACAGCCAGGGAAATCCATATGAAAGTGATCATTTAGAGCCTAATTTGGTGTTGAAAAATCTTCAAATTAATTTTACAAATATCAAAGTGTTTAAAAAAAATTAAAATTAGTAAAAGAATTCAGGAATGAAACTAATTTTACAAATTGGTATGTAACACCAGTGCTAAAAACCAGATATTTTAATTTTTCTGACTCTTCAACATACTTAGAATGAGCCGTTACCTATTGTTTGTATTGTTTTTTACAATAGTCATTTTTCACTCTAATCTTGTCGCTCAGGATAAAAAACTAACCTTAGAAGACATATATACCCGTAATATTTTTCGATCCAAAGGTGTGGGCCAATTGAGGTGG
>OCTV010000811.1_pt1 | contig 11853 bp, 12 predicted proteins | sample 1539101 | NCBI WGS metagenome assembly OCTV01 (sample SAMEA3991422, study PRJEB22521) | metagenome | biome: anthropogenic terrestrial biome; feature: sewage plant; material: sludge | place: Sweden | collected 2012-09-26 | reverse complement strand
GAGTAATGTGACTGGAGTTCAGACGTGTGCTCTTCCGATCTTTATAATGTAAGATTGCAATTATATACAAAACATATTATAATTGAAACTGTAGTAAATTTTTATAAATGTGAGATGATTTAGAATGGAAAACAATGTGCTTATTACATGTTCCAATGTTTCTATGAATTATGACAAACGGCTGGCAGTGGAAAATGTTAATTTTAATGTGTGCAAGGGTGATTATCTTTGCATTGTAGGTGAAAATGGTTCTGGAAAGAGTACTCTTATGAAAGGAATACTCGGACTTATGAAATTAAACTCCGGAGAAATTTTATTTAAAAATATAAAACAGACAGAGCTTGGTTATCTTCCGCAGCAGACTATCGTTCAGCGTGACTTTCCTGCAAGTGTTTTTGAGGTTGTTCTTTCAGGATGCCTTAATCAGACAGGACTTAAGCCATTCTTTTCACGTGCGGACAAGGAAAAGGCAAGAAAAAATATGGAGCTTCTCAATATTACTGATATCGCAAAAAAGTCATATCGTGACCTGTCAGGAGGTCAGCAGCAGAGAGTTCTTCTGGCAAGGGCATTGTCGGCAACAAGTCAACTTCTTATTCTGGACGAGCCTGTTACAGGACTTGATCCTATTGTAACATCTGAAATGTATAACATTATAAAGCAGCTCAATGATGATGGTATTACTGTAATTATGGTATCACACGATATTCTTAGTTCAACAAAGTACGGGAATAAGATTCTCCATATGGGAACAAAGGTTGAGTTTTTCGGTACTGTTGAGGAATACGAAAAAACTGATATATATCAGCATATGATGGGAAGTTAGGATTTAATTTTAAATAAGGGCTTTCAGATGAACTTATGTCTTCTGAAAGCCCTTATTTTTTACTTACATTGGAATAATTACAACCTCAAATGAAAGCCTGCCTATACGGAGGATTGAGCCGTTTTTAAGCTCCGTTTCATCCTCTACCATTTCACCATCTACATATGTATGATTTGAAGATTCAAGATCAATAACATACACGCTTGTGTTTCTGACAAATATCTTGCAGTGTTTTTGTGAAATACTCTTTTCATGCAGTATTGCATAGTCTGAAAGCTGGCTGTTTCTGCCTATTATTGCCTCACCAACTGACGATATTTCTATTACATTACCCGGATCATCAGCATCTGTAAGTATTATTTTACACAGATACATATCTTCAAGAAGTATTCTCGTTGAATCAGATAATACTGTTGTCTGTAGAGTTTCTGTAGCTCCGGGGAGTACTGCTGTCTTAGCTGATTTCTGAACTGATTCCTTTTTCTCTTCTTTTTTTAGTTTTCTCATAAAAATAATAATAAATGATGACAGAAGAATAATTATGACTGCAAATACTGACACCATAAGTGTTATATTGTTCTTTTCCTTCTCATCTGCTCTAGGCTTAATATATGATTTTATCTGTGCACAGGATTCTATTGACGCTGACTGGTTTTCTCCTTCAAATTCCATTTTAACTGTTATGTCTTTATCTGCCTCAAGTAGCTCCTGAGGAATCTTTGCTTTACAATAATAAACATGAGAAAAGTCATTTATTTTTTCTGCAACAGATGCAGAATCTGTATTTCCGGTACATCTGTAATACCTAGAAAAAAAAGAATCAGACGACATATGATCTTCATATAATGGTTTTTCATCTTCATCCATAAGAATAAAATAGAGAGGATATTTAATACTTTTATCATTTCCCGGTATGTCTGAAGAATTAACTGAGATGCTGTTTGTAAAAACTACAATCCTTCTGAAAATTGTCTGATCCCTGTCATTTATTCCGGCACTCATATGCCTTATTCCGTTATAAATATCTGAATCAAATGAATTATATTCAATTTTTTCTGCAGCTTCAAGTGCTGCAAGCTGATTATCTGTAAAATCCGCAGCAACTGTCAGTCTGTCATCTCCAAAAGAAGCAACACAGAACATTTCGTTTTTTCCGGCATTTTTAAGAATATCCTTTGTTATCTGAACAGCATTTTTCTGGATGTCCGGATTATTGGTAAGAACATATTCATCAAATAAAAAAACAGTCTCTACCAAGCAATTATCTTCAAGTGTATAAAATTCAGATATCTTAGCTTCCTGATTATCAATAAGACATTTCTCTGAAATAAGATTGTTGTAGGGAAGGTTTATAAACAGGTCAAGGTCTTCGTTTTCCTGGAATGTATACATAACCTCTGATTGATCATCGGCATTGACAATGTTTTGCCTTACCGAAATCAGAAGAAGAATAAAAATTATTCCGAGTGCGGTAAAAGATATTTTTCTTTTCATAATATTTATCCGCCTTTAAAGTTTTTTATTTTCTGATATAAACTCAATAAGCCATTCCTCATGTCTTAAAGTATGATTTTCAAGCAGCATACTTTCAGAGAATTCACATTCACGCTCAACAATGATATCATTAAGACTGTCTGGTCCGAAATTTATAAAAAGTTTTTTTTGTATATGCGAAAATACATCAAGCTCTGTATCAATATATTTTTTCAGACTTTCCTTGAGTAAAGATATCAGCGTATCTATATTATTTATCTGCTGATTTATATCCTGCTCAATCATACATATCTGTTCATATACCCGGTTGTTTTTATCTGATTGTTGTTTTATTCTTTTTATTATCTTAAGATCGTTTATCATAGCATCTGATAATACTCTATATCCTTCTATACATTCTGAAAGTTCATCAGATGACAATAAAAATTTATTCACTTTTTTCCTCCTGATTAATTTTAAAATGAAAATTTCTGTAAAAGCTTATCTGAATTTTCATCTTGCCGGATATTTGTATCCGTTGAATGTTCCTGCGCAATTTTTTTTATTTCTTCCATTCTTATATTAAAGTCACTGATAACCTTTTGTATATACTGCTGCGTTTCATTAAGTGATTCCTCATAAAGCCTCCCTGATTCAGTTTTCCAGTTAAGTTTCAGTTCTCCGCTTACTGTTGTAATATCATTGAGAATCATGCTTAATTTTTCATACTGACGTATCATCTGCAAATATATTTTAAGTATATCATCCATATTACACCTCGAATTTATGAATTATTGATTTTTCATTTTTATCATATTCATCCGTTACATACTGCAAAAGATCTGCATACTCTTTTATTACTGATCCTGCATACAATAGTTTTTTTATTTCAGATTTTAAATTTTCTGAATACTTTGTCTTTTCAGAAAGTTTTTCTATCTGATCAACTGTTTTATTCCATTCAATACTTTTTATATCAAGCTCATGCGCAGTATTTTTTAAATATTCATGTGAAAATTTCATTTCCATTTTGAGTCTCCTGTAACAGATATATTTATTATTTCATCGCTTATCTTAGAAATTGCGAGGCTTATTTTACGTGCACGTTCCATACACACAGCTGACGCTTCGGAACTCCATGCCTGAGAAAGCAGTGCATTTATTTTTCGTACCTGAGCACATTGTTCCTGAACATTTTCATCAAGCTCTGCAAGGGCAATTTTAATATCTCCGTTCATAATTTCCTCCTGCTTCAGACAAGCATGAGCCTGCATCCGCTTTTTATATTATAATCATATATTTTGAGATTTTTGTTAAGTGAAGATTTATAGAAATCAGAAAAAAGTTCAAGTAAGTTCACATCAGTAAATAAACTTTTATTAACCTCAAATTCCATTATTTCATCTGATACTTTCTCTATTACATCACGGATATTCATCTGTGTGCAGATAACAAAATCATATGTCCTTGATGTCGCAGGGCATACTATTTCTATAATTACAGAATCATTTTTCATTTGACTCACCTTTTAAAAGCTTTATAAAATCATTTAAATTATATTTTTCATAACTTCCCTTATACAAATCAAAAGATGCTTCTGAATACCAGTTTTCCGTTAATTTCTGTTTAAGCTCCTCTGCATTCCGCAAAGGTGTAATAATATAGTCTTCAGAACACAGCCTGTCCCGCTCAATAGTAACTATGATATCATGAGAACAATACATCCATATATCAAGCTGACTGTCAGATGCAATAAATTCTGATGAATAAATATTCTTAAATATATCGGATAGTATTTTATCAGTAACAGCTGTACCGTTTATATATGTAATCATCCCACTCTGATGAAGCTTCAAGGCAATCTCCCGATGCTGCCTGACATCAATATATACATTTCCGAACCCCTGTGGCAGACTGTTTACCTGGCCAAAACAGTCAAGCATAAATATAAGTTCCTTTGTTTTTAATCTGTATGAAAGCATCAGAAAAAATTCTCCTTTAATGTATTACGCAGATATTCTTTTATTGTATTGCTGTATGTCCTTGAAAAGAATACTGTCGAACCATCATTCATATATATTGTTTTTTCACTGTAATTGACCATTTTTATGAAATTTGTATTTACTACAAAGCTTCTGTGTACCCTGATAAAATAATCAGGGGAATTTTTCATTACGGTCTCAAGACTGTCATAAAACTCAAATATCTGTGACTCTGTTCTGATAGTTATTTTCTTGCTCTGAACCTCTATCATCACCATTCTGCAAAACTGAACCTTATAATCTATCCCTCTTATTCTGAAGCTGTAAAAGTTGTTTATTTCTGAAACCCCGGGAAGTCTGGCATAATCAGCATATATTTCGTCAAGAACAGCACCAAGACGCTGATCATCAGGATTATCAAGCAATATTCCGGATGGTCTGGCTGCTGGTGTTACCGACTCAAGCATTTCCTCAGGTCTGTTAAGTATAAGGACAATATAGCTCATGTCGTTTATCTCCCTTATACAGCCGGATATCTTTTTTAAGACATTATCTTTTTTTAGCATATACAATGAAATTTTATCGCATGAACTTATAGCTGTATACAGTTCAGTTGAATCTGAAAAATCCTTTACAACTTCTGATTTTTTTCCGGTTTCCTCAAGATGAGCAATGCATTTCTTTTTCAAAGAAACCGCTCTGTCTTTTTCCCTGTTATAGATAAATATATTAAGCATAATCTACCCCTGTATTATATGACATAAATATTCTGGCTGCATCCGTATCAAGATACCTGCTTTTAGTATCAATATCAGATATGAAACTGATTCCGAGTCCGCTGCCTTCTCTGAAGAAAATTTCTGTTATACCGCTCATATCTTCTTCGTACTCGTCATCATAAATGCACTTGCAGAAATCTGCCATGCTGCATATTATCACTGTAAGATTTTTATATGTACTTCTCCCGTACTTTTTACGTTCCTGATTTCTTGCTGAAAATTCATTTTTCAGATTGACAAGCATATCATATGCTCCGTCAGTTCCGATAAAGTTTCTGACATTGTTGTTTATCTCTGAGTAATTTAAATTTATTTTGTTATATGCCCATATATAAACATCAGGACAATTATTTATAATGCTGTCTGCAAATTCCGAGTACTCAGAAGCTGAAACATTTTTTAAATGCAGACAATAAAAATCGTTATTATACTTATTTGCTGCACTGTGTTTCTTATTTATGGAATCAGAATATTTTGATGAAATAAGTTCAAATTTTTCTGACATCTGCATTGTCCTGTCTGATGCAGAATCCGGGTTAAAACATACAGCGGTCTGGAATTCCATTACTTTACCGTATTTTATAAATCCTCTTCCAGAGCACTGAGGCATATCAAAATTAATATGCAGTCCGAATATATCATTGTATTCGGTAAAATCATTAAGCTGAAGCGGAATTATTGTTTTAAAATTCTGACGTGTTTTAAATTTCATATCAGCAATCTGTTTTACAGATACAATAATATATATTCCGTATTTTACACAATCTCTTGAAACTCTCATAAAATCATCATCGTTTTCGGGATAAAGTTCTCTGAATAAATAATAACCGTCAAAACAGATAACCAATGAAGGCATATTACTTTTAAGTGCTGAATAGTCCCTGTAATTACTTACACCTGCCTTGATAAATAAAAGCTTGCGCTCATGAATCTCATTAAAAATATTATTGAAAAAACTTTTCATTGTGCTATCTGTTACAGATGAAAATACATCAATGCAATGAGGAACTTTTCTGTAGACGTCAAATAAACCTCCTGCAAAATCAAAAATATATAAATTCACCTTATCAGGAGAATAATTTTCCAAAAGCGAGCAGAGCATTGTATTAATGAGAGTTGTTTTTCCGCTCCCTGTGTTTCCTGCTATAATTATATTTTCATTTTCATACATATCAAGTACTGCAGGACGAATATCCTGATTTTCCGGATCATCAACAGCACCTATTACACATACAAGGCCTGATGAAAAATCAGTATATCCGAATTTGGCTGTATCCTCACAGCTGAGAACAGACGGAAGGGGATCAAGCCATAATTTTCTTGCGCAGATTATATTATTTTCACTGCAGGTTTTTATTATATTATGAACCATTGCATCAAGCTGTGTGATTTTCTGTTCTCCCCTGCTCTGTAATGCTCTTATTACAGAATCATTACCGTCAATATCGATCATATATGCACTGCTGTCTCTATCGGCAAAGCTGTCATCAGAATTATAGACCGCACCCGAATATGCTGTCTGCACCATATCAAATATCTCATTATTTCCGATCTGTATATATGCCCTTCCGGTAACTGTCAGTGAAGCTGCTTCCGGACGTTTAAGCATTCCTATACTGTCTGTTTTATCCTGAACTTTAAGACAAAGCCTAAACCTTGAGTTACTCCATATCTGTTCATCAACAACACCTGTCGGCTTCTGTGTTGCCAGAATAAGATGGAGCCCAAGACTTCTTCCTACACGTGCTGTACTTACAAGCTGACTGATAAAATCCGGCTGTTCTTTTTTCAGTTCAGCAAATTCATCAACAACGATAATTATATGAGGAAGAGGCTCATCTGTTTTTCCTGCTCTGAAAAGCTGCATATATGCATCAATATGATTAAGATTATAACTTTTAAATATCTTCTGTCTTCTTTTAATTTCACTTTTTATTGAAATCAGGGCACGTCTTGCCTGACTGCATCCATTTTCCGATATATCAGTAATATTGGTGACTATACCTGCTGTGTGAGGAAGATGCTCAAAAATATCTGACATTCCTCCGCCTTTATAATCTATCAGTACAAATGATATTTCGTCAGGATGGTAGTTCATTGCTATAGAAATTATCATTGTCTGAAGTGCTTCCGATTTTCCTGAACCGGTTGTACCTGCAACAAGGCCATGAGGTCCGTGCTTTTTTTCATGAATATCAAGACAGAAAAGCTTGTTATTGTCTGACACTCCTATACATGCACAGATGCTCTCATATGCCCTGTTCATTTTATATCTTTTTAAAATATCAATTTCTTCAGGATGTCTGACAGATATCATATCAAAATAATTAATACTGTCCGGCATAATCGTGCTGTTGTTTTCTTCCTCATATAACCCGATAAGCCCTCTTGCAAAATGGTCAGCCTTTTTATATGAAATATCATCAAAATTCATATCAACTGTTTTATCTGAGATTTCATCAAGCCTGTATATTCCTTCTTCGCCTTTTATTCTCGATATTACTGTACGGCACTGATTAGGGAGCTTCTGAGAATTATTATACATGAGTATAAACGTTACACCAAGCTCCTCCGATGAAACTATATATTTTAAAATTGTCTCATTTCTGAATATTTTTTCAGATGAACAAAAAACAACATAATGAGGAAAAAACCTGCCGGTATATCCTTCATTCCGGCTCTCTGTCCTCCGGCTGAGTTCATCAGTAAGAATAAAGAGAATATTTTTATATGAATTGAATGAATCCGCAGCATACCTCTGCTTCTTTCCGGATAAAAATGTATGAGGAAGCCATCTCATCCAGCTGAAATATTCAGACTCTGATTTGTCATAAAATATCATTATTCTTACATCACTGCATTTGTGAATAGCAGCCGTCTCAACAGCTATACAGCCTGCCGTTTCATAAATTCTGTCGTTTTCTCCGATAAGTCCGAATATCTTTTGAGAACATAGATCAGCGCAAATAACAATGTCTTTTATTTTTTCATATTTTTTCATGAGATCACACGCATGTGTTTTAAAATAATTATCGTTTTTTAAAACATTTTGTGATACATCAATATATCTGCTGAAATCTGATTGTCCGGTTCCCAAACGTATTTTAAGAAAGTCATCATCGTTTCTGCTTCTGTTCCATAAATATGAACTCTCCGTTTCCAGAATATCAGTGAGCTCATCAGTACTTCTGAACTGGCTGTTGACCATATCACGGTATTTTTGTTGTTTTTCTTTAAATTCTTTTTCTTTCTGGGCAAAATAGGTATCTGATATGTTTTTATTATAAATCTGATTTTTTTTATATAAGTATCTGGCTGACATATCATATAAAAAATTAAAAGCCGCTCCGCCAGCAATCGAAATTACAGCAAATCCTCCTATCATTCCGGCAATATTCACAGAATCTCCCCTGAAATTCGCAGCTGATGACAGTATTGCCGCTGATGGCATCATTAATTTTATAAATCCGTAAATATCATATTTCTTATTGTTATCTGTACTTTTAAGTTCCGGAGATTCAATTACAGATTTTGTTTTATCAGAATTTGTACGGAGTCTCGGAGAACCTACAGATAACTCATCTGTTTCTGACATACTTGGAACACAATTATCATCAATATCAGCCTGAGCAAGTGTTACCTTTGTTTTCTCCTGATTATTGACGGCAAGCACATTTCCAAGATATATTATTTTTGTTCCGAATATATAGATGATATCAAATATTCCGAGTACAGTCTCAGCATCTGCACGTGTATTATTTATATATATTCCGTTTTTACTGAAATCCGTTATTACAGTCTGTTTGTCTGTATGGCTTATTACCGCATGTTTCTTGCTTACGAATCCGTCGCATATATTTATTTCAGCATTGTCATCATTTCCTATTTTTACAGTATCAATTATGCTGTATTTTCTGAAACAATGTATATTTTCAGTAACTGCTACAACCAGAACAGCAAAAGATACCGCCGTCTTTCTTATATTTACGTTTATTGTCTTTCCGTCTTCAAGTACAATCTCATTTTCTGCATTTCCGGTTTCCGCATCTGAAATCATCAGTCTCTGGTCTGAGCGCATGCGCCAGATTTTATCCATGATCTCAAGACTCAGACAACATTCATTTATACCAAGCTTTGAAGAAATATCAACAGACAATTTTCTGTTGTTACATGAAGGAAGAGTGTATTCTATTATTTTATTTCTGAAATTTAAATATAATGTATACAGCATTTATCATTCATCCTTCATTAATTCTGTCATCTGCATATCGTCAAGCACAACTGTACTGTCTGCATTAAGCAGCTCCATTGCATAATTTTCAACTGAAGTTATTATCTCTGTCTTATCATCAGATGCAAATGTGGTAGTCTGTCCTGTAATTTTTATTTTTCCGGATACTTCAGGCTTGTTTTTTCTTCTCTGCATTTTCATATAATACCGATCACCTTTTTTAAATTTAAACATATAGCTGAGTACTGCAGGAATTTTCAGTTTAACAAAAAGTGATACCGATAAAAGACATGTTACTCCGATAAGAATAAATCCGATATAAATAACTATATCATCCATTATCTTCAAACCTCCTGAGTTCATCATAATAAGTATTCATGTCAATATCATAATCGTAATCTGAAAGCAGTTGAAAATACTTTATTGCATTTTCAAGACATTCACGTGAATAATCATTTATCTGATTCTGCTCCTTCATAATTTTATATATGCTAAAATACGAATTAGCTTTAATTTTTATATAATCAGACGAAACATTGAATTCTATCTTATCGACTATATCAAAACAGTCTATTGCTGCAAGATATCGTTCTTTTTTTAAATTATCATCATCACGGACGTTATTTGCACTTTTATAGCACCCCATAATAATCAGAAGGCTGAGCGGAATAAAATCTGCTTTCTCGTACTCATCATATTGAAGTTCTTCAAGAATTACATCCTCGGCATATTTATACGTATTGCAGAAATTATCATAATCACCGCTGTTTATGTACTGTGCCAGTATGACATAGTAATTTTCTATTTTCTCCTCTGATGAAAGATTTGAACCTATTGTAAGTGTTTTCAGATCTTCTGTATCTTTTTCTGCATTCATCGTATATGAAAAATCGTAATTTTTTGCATAGCTTGCTGCCATTACCTTATATATTGCAACCTGTGCATTGGATATTCCACCGTTTAAATATTCATCTGACAATTCTATAAGTTCAAGATATGTATATGCATATTCGGCATACATCTCATTTGCAAGCTGTACACATTTTTTTGAAATCTGAAACATTAATCTTGGATCATGGTACATAACCGCATTTGAATTTTCAATATAGTTAGTCATAAATTCGTCTATTGCAGATTTCATATAAAAATCAAAAAGCTCTGAATCTGATATTCCCTGATTTGTAAGGCAATAAAAAAGCTTTATATATGTATCATAATCTTCAGGCTTATAGCTTATGGCCTTTCTGTAACAGTCAGCGGCCTCAGCATATTCATCATTCATTTCGTATACAAGAGCATCATATTTATAGCTCTGAAAATTTTGATTTTCTGTCTGAAGTTTATATCTGTATGTTGATACTGTAAAGATAACAGATGCAGCTACAAGACAAAGTGATACAATAAATATAACCAAACGCCAGAATACTCTTTTATGGTAAGCTGAATTGAGCATATCTATATTATTAAGATCATACATGAGCTCCATGCAGTTCTGGTATCTGTCATCAGGTGAACTTCTTGTACACTTATTTATTATATATTCCATTCCCTCTGAAATAGCAGGGTTTATATCTCTCATATCATCCAGGCCATCTTTTCCTATTGCAGGTTCATGACCTGTAAGCAGATAATACAGCGTTGCGCCAACACTGTAAATATCCGTACGTTCATCAAAAATATTACTTCCATCCCTGTACTGTTCCGGAGCAGCATAACCTCTTGTTCCTATATTTCCGTTTAATTGTCTCTGTCCCCGAACGCATTTTTTTGCTATCCCAAAATCAATAAGCTTGACCTTTCCTGACTGAAGGAGCATAATATTAGCAGGCTTAAGATCACGATAAACAATAGGTGACTCGTCAACAGTATGAAGATAATACAGGATATCACACAGCATCTTAGCCCATTCGATTACATTTTCCTCCGGTTCAATTCCCTCAGCCTTTACTTTGGTTGCAAGCGACGTTCCGTCAATAAAATCCATTACAACAAAATAATCATCATCAATAGTAACTGAATCAACTATTCTTGGAATATCAGAATGTGAAAGTGACGACAGAAGTTCAACTTCTTTTTTAAATGACTCAACAAGTGCATCATTATTATTCCTGACTTTCTTTACTGCCCAGAATGAGCCAAGTGTTTTATCCTTTGCAAGATATACAATACTCATTCCGCCAACACCGATCTGTGATATAATCTCATACCTTCCGCTTATAACCGTACCTATCGCATCCAAGCAAATATTATCTCCTTTGTATTTTTTAAATTATGTTTTAAAAATCCTTTCAATTCTTCAAAGTTATACTAATGTATGATTAATTATACATTAACCTCTGTTATATGTCAATTTATTTTTTGAAAATATTGATAAAATATAATCCGAATGATGGATAGAAACAATCTGACCACACTTGTTTTTATATTATACATATCTGTGGATCCGGACTGATTATCATATATCTGTACTTAATGGTGCTGTTTGTAACAGAATGTATAATATTATATATACATTAACCTGAATTATTCATCGTGGCATAAGAAAGCACTTCTAAGCCACAC
>OCTV010000805.1_pt1 | contig 11890 bp, 11 predicted proteins | sample 1539101 | NCBI WGS metagenome assembly OCTV01 (sample SAMEA3991422, study PRJEB22521) | metagenome | biome: anthropogenic terrestrial biome; feature: sewage plant; material: sludge | place: Sweden | collected 2012-09-26 | reverse complement strand
ATAGTCAAAACGCGGCAAGTGTTATGTTATAAACCCATAGGAAATATATTTGATGTTGCTGGTATGAGTTGTTTTAGCGAAAATGAATTATATTATCTTCTTGCACTTTGTAATACAAAAGTTGTTATGAATGTTTTGCAAGTAATTGCACCAACTATTAATTATCAATGTGGCGATATTGCCAATATCCCTGTAATCATTGACGAAACCCGCAAACCCAAAATTGAAACCCTCGTAGAAGATTGCATAATCACTAGCGAGATGGACTGGGACAGCTTTGAAACAAGCTGGGATTTTCAAACACATCCTTTTTTGGATGTGGGCATTTTTGATAATTGGTTCGGAGATGTAAAAGGCACTGAAGAATATGACGATATACATAAATTTCTCCAAAATCATTATAATGTATGGGATTGGGAAACAGATGAGGAATTTAAGCTACTAAAAAAGAACGAAGAAGAACTCAATCGCATTTTTATAGAAATATACGGCTTGCAGGACGAGCTTACCCCCGAAGTAGAGGACAAAGACATAACCATAACAAGAGCCGATTTAAAGCGTGATATGCGGTCGTTTGTTTCCTATGCAGTCGGCTGTATGTTCGGCAGATATTCACTTGATGTCGACGGGCTTGTTTATGCTGGCGGTGAATGGGATAACAGCAAATATATAACCTATATCCCAAATGATGATAACTGTATTCTAATAACCGACGAAGAATATTTTGGTGACGATATTGTCGGTCGCTTTGTTGAATTCGTTAAGACTGTTTACGGTGAGGAATTTCTTGATGTAAACCTTGATTTCATTGCAGAAGCTCTTGGCAATAAGGGAAATACAAGCCGTCAGATTATAAGAAACTATTTCCTTACAGACTTTATCAAAGACCATAATAAAATCTATCAGAAACGCCCTATTTATTGGATGTTTGATAGTGGCAAGCAAAACGGATTTAAGGCACTTATCTATATGCACCGCTGGAACGCTGATACAACTGGTAATGTTCGTGTTGAATATCTTCATAAGCTTCAAAGAGTTTATGAAAGTGAAGTCAATCGTATGCAGGAAACAATAGATAATAGTACAAACAGCCGTGATATAACACTTGCTGAAAAGCGTAAAGATAAACTTTTAAAACAGCTTAAAGAAGCTAGGGATTATGACGAGAAGATTTCTCACCTTGCTCTTGCAAGAATTGACATTGACCTTGATGATGGTGTAAAAGTCAACTATGAAAAGGTTCAGACAGCTCAGGACGGAAAGAAGCTTGAAGTTCTTGTGCCTATCAAATAAAATACGAGGTGTAAAAAGTGGCAGAGCTTAATCTTAAACAAATTACCGATAAATTAAACGAGGAATTTACAGCGGAAGAACGCAGACTTGTATTTTGGTATGATGATAATGCAGAATTTGCCGCTGAAATAGACTCGCTTGAACTAAATAATGCAAAGAAACTTAAACTTGAAAAGGATAATCAGCTTTACACAAAGTATTTTCTTGAAATTGAGGATACAAAAACAAATTATCTCATCTATGCTCCATTCTCAAAACCCGAAATAAGAGAAAATCACCTTGCTGATACAATTCATTATTCAAAGGAATTCTTTGTTGACAGAGCATCACTTATATGTGCTGACCTTAATATAGCAGATGAATTCAAGCCAATAATTCAAAAGTATGTTAAGTTCTTTGCTGCACAGGAAAGATTGCAACGTTTTTATAGTATTGATGTTGAAGAATATGACAGAATTACTATTGAAGTCAGTCTTATAAGTGCTGTTTGCAGATTAAAAATAGCTTCATTCGAGGAAAGCCTCAAGATTATTCTCGCTGAAGAAAGTCTTGAAGATAATAAATATTTAGAAAGCCTTAATAAATATGGTCTTATTGAAGCGTTTTGGCAGCAAGCAGAAATAACATTCGGCTATATGGATTCAACACCAACACTTGAAAAACTCCTGTTGTGTTTGTTCATAACTTATTCAGTCAAAGTTATGCAGTGTGATGTGCCGGTTGCTTGGAAACCATATATCTCACAGAAATCAGGCAGCGTAATGGCATTCCTTGATAACTATATGAATAACTCAATTTATGGTGAACGTTTTGATGAGTTATCCGCTATTGTATATAACTTAATAGACGGTCATAAGGTGTTTTCAAAGATTGCAGTTGAAAATCTTATTGATTGTAACATTTTTAAAGGAATTGATGAACTAATTGTATCCTGGATGCTCGAAAGGCTTGAAAATGAAGACACCGCTGCTAAGATATTGGATAGAACTATCCCTGAAATCTGCATTCTCAGAAGAAAACAGCATTATGGAGTATTTTTCAGAAACGAATATTTTGTTCTTGAGAATGCTTATTACATAATCAAGGATGCGAATTATTCCCCAATGAGTAGTATAAATGAAATCATTAAGAGTTATACCTCTGTATGGTATAAAATTGATATGCATTATCGTTATTTTAATTACTACTACAATAAACTTTCATCAAATGTCGGCTTTGAAAATATGCGTTTCCTTATCGAAAACATTTATACAAATGATTACCTTAACAAGATAACAGTAAACTGGTGTAATACTTTTGCTGAAGCAAACGGTAAAACTAACATTCCTGTTCAGCAAAATTTCTATCATGACAACATATCTTCTTCCAAAGACAAAGTTTGTGTTATAATCTCAGATGCTTTACGATATGAAGTTGGCATTACATTATTTAAAGAATTACAGGCTGATGAAAAGTGTAATGCAAAAATAAGTGTCATGCAGTCTGTGCTTCCTTCAAAAACTCAGACAGGTATGGCAGCACTCCTGCCTCATAGAACATATACATTAAACTCCGAACTAAAAGCAGAAGTTGATGGAAAAGTATGTGATACAACTGAAACTCGTGAAGCATTATTTAAAACATATTCAGAAGCAAGCCGTTGTGTTCAATTTGACAGCCTTACAAAAATGAGTCAGTCTGAGCTTCGAGAGATATTTACTGAAAAGCGATTTGTTTATGTATATCATAATCAAATTGATGCCTGTGGAGATGATCCTAAAAGTGAAGATGAGGTTTTTGTGGCTTGCGAAGAAGCAGTTACTGAAATCAAAGCACTTATTAAAAAGCTAACCACGAGTGCTAATACCTCACATTTTTTCGTAACTGCTGACCATGGTTTTCTTTACAAGAGAGATAAGGTTTTCGAAAGTGATAAAATTGGTGGCATTTCTAAGAAATCATTACTAATCGGCAAACGATTTGCCATATCAAATGAACCAATCGACATTGAAGGAATACGCAGTATACCTCTCAATACGATGTATACTGGTTATGATGGATATGTTTCATCTCCTGTCGGAACTGATATAATAAAACATCCAGGAAGCGGACTAAACTATGTTCACGGCGGCTGTTCACCTCAAGAAATGATTATTCCTGTTATTGAGGTGAAAACTGAAAGAAGCTTCACAGAAACTAAAAAAGCAACAATTGCACTTATCACTCCCCTTAAAAAGCTAACAAATCTCAATATAATACTTGAATTTATACAAAGTGAAGCTGTAAGCGATATTATCAAGGAAGCAACTTACAAAGTTTTCTTTGTGTCAGAAGACAATGAAACTATTTCAAACGAAAACTTTATTATTGCTGATAAAGTTGACTCTGAAGCTATACATCGTATGTTCAAGCTTCGCTTCAACCTCAAAAACAAGACATACAGCAAATTACAAAAGTATTATTTAGTTGCCGTTGATGAAAACAATGGTATGGAATTAATGAGAACAGATATTATGATAGATATTGCTTTTGCAGGAAACTTCGGTTTCTGATATTGATAGAAATGAAGGTTATAATATGGATGAAAAATTATCTGTATTTAATACAGAAACTGAAGACCCAAACGAAGTATTAAAGTATAAACTTCGACAGAACTTCGATGGCAAGATTGTCAGAAAAGACTTAACAAAAAAAATAAAAGAAGGGGCAAATGTTCCTGTATATGTGCTTGAATTTCTTTTAGGTCAATACTGCAACACTGATGTCGAAGAAGAAATTGAAATTGGAGTTGAAACTGTAAAAAAAATACTTTCTGATAATTTTGTAAGACCTGATGAAGCTCAGAAAATTCTCTCTTTACTTCGCAAAAACGGAAGATATACTGTCATTGATATGATTACAGTAGGACTTAATCTAAAAAACAACACATACAATGCATCTTTCTCAAACCTTGGATTAAGCGGCATACCAATACCAGATAGTTACCCTGAAACATATGACAGGCTTCTATGCGGTGGTATATGGTGTATCATTCAACTTGAATACGAATATATTGAAGAAGAAAAGCAAAACGGTTGCCCTGTACAGATAAGGCAGCTTAATCCGATACAAATGCCTCATATAGATATTTCTGAGCTTAAAGAAGGACGTAAGTTTTTTAGTAAAGATGAATGGATAAATGTAATACTTCGTTCAATAGGAATGGAACCTGATTATCTCAGCTATCGGGAAAAATGGCTTTTGTTAACTCGTGTACTTCCTCTTATAGAAAATAACTTTAATTTATGTGAACTCGGTCCAAGAAGCACAGGCAAATCTCATCTTTATAAAGAAATATCTCCTAACAGCATTCTTGTGTCTGGTGGTCAGACTACTGTTGCTAACCTTTTTTACAATATGGGTAAAAGAACTGTAGGTCTTGTAGGATTATGGGACTGCGTTGCATTTGACGAGGTTGCTGGAATAAGGTTCAAAGATAAAGATGGCGTACAAATAATGAAAGATTATATGGCTTCGGGTTCTTTTGCTCGTGGAAAAGAAGAGAAAGCAGCATCAGCATCAATGGTGTTTGTGGGTAATATTAATCAAAGTGTTGATGTATTACTGAAAACCTCAAGCCTTTTCGATCCCTTTCCAAAGGAAATGGGAACTGACACAGCTTTTCTTGATAGAATGCACTGCTATCTTCCAGGATGGGAAATCCCTAAATTCCGACCTAAACACTTTACAAACAATTATGGCTTCATTACAGATTATTTTGCGGAGTTTATAAGAGAACTACGAAAAGAACAATATGGGAATAAGCTTGATACATATTTCAAGTTAGGGAAAAACCTAAATCAACGTGACACTATTGCGGTTAGAAGAATGGTTGACGGTTATCTCAAACTTATATATCCACACGGTGAATTTACAAAAGATGATCTTGAAGAGGTTGTTCAGATTTCTCTTGAAATGCGTAGAAGAGTCAAAGAACAGCTAAAAAAGCTTGGTGGTATGGAGTTCTATGATGTTAATTTTTCATATATTGATAATGAGACATTTGAAGAACATTACGTTTCAGTGCCCGAACAAGGTGGTGGAAAGCTTATACCTGAAGGAATTTGTAATCCAGGACAAGTTTACAATGTTTCACAAGGTAAATCAGGCATGCTTGGTGTATTTAGACTTGAATCTCAAATGCTTCCTGGTAACGGCAAATTCAATAGAACAGGCATCGGCTCAGATAGAGAATGTAAAGAAGCCTCTGATACAGCGTTTAACTTTCTTAAAGCTAATGGAAATCGAATAAGTGGAACGATAAGTACGACATCGAAAGATTATATAGTCAATTATCAAGATTTACAAGGTATAGGAATGACTAATAAACTTGCCTTGCCTACTTTAATTGCTTTATGTTCTATTGCTCTTGCAAAACCTTTGCAAAGCTCAATTGTAGTTCTTGGCGAAATAAGTATAAGTGGCACTATCATAAAAGCTGATGAGCTTGCAAATGTTTTACAAGTTTGTCTTGATAGTGGAGCAAAGAAAGTTCTTATACCAAGTACTTCTTTTACTGATTTTGGTACAGTACCTCCAGAATTAATGAGTGCATTTCAGCTTATTCCTTATTCCAGTGCTGAAGATGCCGTGTTTAAGGCTTTAGGTGTTGAATAAGTAAATCAAAAAGTCTCTATCAGTAGCAAATATTGTCTACCTAGATAGGAACTTTTATTTTCCATTTATTCATGTATATCTTCGAAAGATCTTATATAAGATAAACGTATAGTATCCGCGCAATAATCCCCCGACTATTCAGTGACTCAAAAAAGTGTTACAATACTCTAAAATGACTATAGTCAAATTAGAGAGGTGAAAGAAATGGGGAAAAATGGTTATCCCGTACAGAGACTGGAACTACATTGATAAACCTGAGGATGCTGTACTCCCTGAAATTGTTGAAGAACAAATATACGAAGATCCTTTATCTGTTGATGATGAATGGCTCGAAGATAATTATGGCAGTCTGATCGTAGATGAATACAGTGCTCAAATGAAAAAAGAACTTGTTGAGTGCTTATATATTTATATGAGTGAGGGAATCTCAAATTTATCGGATTTGATTAATCTATTTTCTTTTGCAGCTCAAGGAAATGCTAAAGATCATATCAAGCTTAAAACAAACCTCAAAAACGGTAAAAAGGATTTATCTCTTACTATAGGCGATTATGATAAAGAAGATAATAAAAATGAGCTTCAGGAAGACCCAAAAAAATATAAAATAAATGATCTTTGTTTGTTTTTAGAATTATCTGTAGCAGGTGTGGGTACTGCTGTAGTAAATGCAGGAGCAGCCGCGGGTTCTGCTGCTATAGGTGCAGGTACTGCAGCCATCGCTAAGGCAATCGATACTGTCACTTCAACTGTAACTAAAATAACCACTAACGCTGAACAAAAAATTAATAAAGCTGTTGAAAATGGAAAGGATAGCCTTACTAATATTAAAAATGAAGTGGAAACAAGTATCAAAGATTCTTTAAGCAGTATTGCTGATCTTGACTTGTTCGGTATGCAATATGTTCCTTTAACTAATGGTTTTGGATATGATATCGGTAGTGTTAGATTAAATTTTATTAAAGATGTAGGATCATGGGGATCTGAAGCCCTACTTAATGGTGAATATCTTAACCTTGATAAAATCAAGAATGTCGTTGATATAGATACATTAAATAATATCAATTCAATTTCTCCGCAGATTTATAAAGACATTGTTTCTAGTATTATGAACGACAAAGATCCTGAAAAAACATATAAAATTATTGATTGTATAAATGAAAAAACTGATGAATTTAAACTTGCTTATGAGCAATTAAAAGATATTGAACAAGCTTATGAATATGCTAATATAGATAAAGATAAAATAGATATACCTGATTTTGACGGAAAGATTACATGGGGAATTTTAGTACTTGAGGACGGAACATGTATAACATTTTCATCTGGAAATGCAAACCCTATGTTTAGCAATTATATTCCAGCAGCACATGCTGAAGGAAAAGCAGTAATTTATATGAGGGAAAAAGGAATAAAACACGGAGTAATTTTTCATAATAATACTGATGGGACATGTCCATATTGTAATACTATGCTGCCAACTTTACTAGATGAAAATTCAACATTTGAAGGCCAGTTTTTATGACAAAACTCAGTGATGAATTCAAGGAAAAAAGTATTAAATTGTTGTGATTAGTAAGCGCTACATCTCCCTCCGACTTCCATAGAACTTAGAATCATGCTATGCCAAGGCTACTATGAATGTCAAGAAAAAATTGACCCCCAGTGCTGAAAAAATTTTGACCCCTTTGTGCTATTAAAAAACTGACCCCCCGATGTTAACCGAATGATTTTCCGTGATTATCTATTCTGTAAGATTTTCCACAGTTCATATTTAAAATATGAGATCTATAAGTTAACCGATCTATCATTGCAGCTATCATCATTTCGTTTTCAAATAGCTGTATCCACTGTGAAAATTCTAGGTTGGTAGTTATGATAACACTTGCTCTCTCAGAACGTTCTGAGATAACCTGAAAAAGCATTTCTGACTGATATCTGTTGAATGTCATATAGCTCAATTCATCAACTATCAGTAAATCTATAGATGAGAGGTTCTTTTCGAGCCTGGTTAGTCGTGCTGCCTGCGAAGCTTCCGCAAGTTCAGCTGCAAGGTTTACAGCTGTATAAAATTTCACTTTGTATCCCGTACGGCATGCATTAATTCCTCAAGCAGTTGCCAGATGAGTTTTCCCACTTCCAGGATTACCAATCATATTAAAGCTCAGGGGCATATGATTACAGAAGAATTATTAGAATATACCCGATGCCTGCTTGAATCAGGTGTATACACAAACAAGGAAGTTGCTGAGCTTACTGGTTTAGGCAAGAATACTGTAAAGGATATCGATAAAGAACGCCTAAAAGAACTGTATACTCGTGAAGGAAAGCTTGTTAAGCCAGACATATCTGCTAAATTTCTTGGAATAGATGAATTTAAGCTTCACAATGGTCACCGATAGGTGGATTGCGGATGGGATGAAAAAATAAATGTATCAATTGGTGCATTTATTGTTGACTTTCAGCACACAATAGTGTATCATAGTATCAAGGAGGGATGCTTTGGTGAATTCCAACTACAACACAAACTATACGAAAGAGCAGATTGAAGCAATTCTGAATACAATAAAGAAATGTGTCAAGGACAATCATTACACGATTGCTCAGAATGAAAAGCGACAGGAGAATATTGACCTTATCACAAACTACAATCTGAACAGTCAAAAACAAAAAGAAATTCTGCTGAAAATACAACCCGATGATTTTTGCTATTCCTTGCAGAACGAGCATATCGGATTTGAACACGAAGTTCTATATGTATTTTGTCCACAGGTTATGCTCTTTAATCTTGATGATGAAGAAGAACAGGTTGATATTTATGCGAAGTTTAATATCATTGATGTGAGCCATGGGCAAAGAGTTATTGTAATCTCATTTCACAAGCGGAACAATCCAATCGACTATTTGTTACGATAAAACGAGAAAGGATCATTTTTATGAATAATACAGTATTTTGCGCTGAATGCAGAAAAGACGTTAAGATTATTACAAAGGAAGTCCTGTTTAAGAGAACACTTAAGGATAACGAATACACATTTACAGGCTTGGAAGCGTATTGCGGTGAATGTGGAAGTCCTATTTATGTTCCTGAAATTGAGGACGATAATCTGAAGCTGCTTTATTATGCCTATCGTAAAGAGAATGACATCATTTCACTTGATGAAATACTTGCCATACCTAAAAAATACGCTATCGGCAAACGTCCGCTTTCTCTGCTGCTCGGTTGGGGCGAACAGACCTTTACGAGATACTGCAATGGTGATATGCCGTCAAAGCAGTATTCGGATATTCTCCGTCGGCTATATAACGAGCCGCTTTATTACAACGAGCTTTTGCAGAACAACAAAGACAGAATGAAAAGCAACAGCTCCTATGAGAAAAGCAATATTGCCGTAAAAAATCTGATAGGTATTCCCGAAAACTCTAAAATCGAAACGGTAATCGGTTATCTGCTTTACAAATGTGAAGATGTTACGCCGTTAGCACTTCAAAAGCTGCTTTACTACGTTCAGGGATTTTTCTATGCGTTCAATAATGTCTTTATCTTTGAAGATGACTGCGAGGCTTGGGTACACGGTCCTGTTTACAGAAAGGTCTATCATAAGTATTCAGACTACAAATATGACTCTATCGACAGTGCTGACAGCTTTGACGAAACAATATTCTCGGTAGCTGAAAAAGCCGTTATTGACGGAATAGTTGATAACTTTAGCTGTTACAGCGGAAAGGTATTGGAACGCTTCACACATTCCGAACAACCGTGGATTGAAACCCGTGCGGATTTACCTGTTTTTGCTCAGTCGGACAGAGTGATAGACAAAAAAATGATTGCCGATTATTTTTCCGCAGTTAAGCATAAATACGATATGCTTAATCCAAATGATATAGAAAACTACTCAAAAAAGCTTTTTGAGATGTATTAATTGATGTATCCTCATCCCCTGATTTCACAAAAATCAGGGGCTATTTTTATGCAAAAACACGAAATAATCAAAACACTCTATTTCACATTGATTTTATGACTTTAAAGTGATATTATACTAAAGGAGGACGAAATGCAGACAAAACTTCAAATGTATCAAGAGGTTTCAAAACAGGCTTCAAAGCGACTTTGGAGCGATACGGATTACTTCCGTTCGTTCCTTGTCACATCGGCAAGGCTGTATAAGTACCGTTTCAAAGACCAGATGATGATACACGACCAACGTCCGAATGCCGTCGCTTGTGCCGAATACGACACTTGGGGGCGTGAGGACATCGCAAACCGATTTGTCAAGCGTGGCAGTAAGGGTATCGCCCTTATTGACGACAGCAAGGACAAAACCCGCCTTAGATATGTGTTTGATTTTGCAGACACAAGTCCTAGGGATGACCGTTCAAAGGTGCCTTTCTTCTGGAGTATTACAGAGGAAAACAGACAGCTTTCCTTGCAAGCTTGTCTGCACGTGTTATTCCATTCGGCTTTCTTTGCGGTTTATGCGTTAATCCGATGTCATTCATTCTGCAAGACTCATCGCTTCAGCAGGTGTTTTTGCTTCTCCGGCTTCTAATGCCCCCTTTCGTTCTTTTTTTATCCAGTCATACAAAGTACCGTACGGTATTTGTAACTCTTCGCTTGCTTTCTTGGCGCCAACTTTTTTTGCAAGCTTTACCGCCTCTTTCTTGTATTCTGCTTCGTATGTTCTTGATCTTTCCATAACCTGACAACTCCTTATCGATTTTCTGTTATTTCCATTATAAATTTGGTGGATTAAAGTTGTCAAGTATTATTATACTACATCAATTCGTCATAGTAATATTTTTCTACCAATTCGCCTTTTTCATTTACCATCCTTGTTATATCTGCATGTCCGTTGTATAGGCAATAGAACATTTCTCCATTTACTTCTCTGGATATCAGGTTTATTCCATATACATTCCACACTTGATTTTCAGGATTTTTTGTGCTTGTTTCAAATATTACCTGATCATATTCATAAGTATAATTGGTTTTTTCTTCTGTGTCAATAATTATATATACCCCCACAAAACCACTTGATTTGATTTTGTGGGGGATTCTGGGTTTATTTATTAAATAGATTTACCTTTTAATTTTAATGATTAACTACCAGTTACCTTTTTCAAAATCTTCATTTTCAATTTCTTTTACAAATACTGAAATCCATAAAACAGAATTATTAACTGGGTCTGTTTCTATATATATTCCTTTATTACTTACATAAACTTCTTCAAAATCATCATAAATAAAACTTGGTTCTATTTTTAATACATCATCAATATGCATCCCTATAGATATTTGTTCCAATAACTTTCCAGTGTAGTTTTTTAATGCAGTAATTTTAAACAATTTGCCATTTACTACATTAAACCACAAATCTAATAAATCATCTATTTCATATTTTACCAAAAACTTTCCTAACAATAAAGGCTCATTTCTAGTATACTGGATAATATCATAAAATGTACTTATATGACTATATAATTTAATATCGCCTATACCCTCCCAAGGAATTATAGAAGAATTCAAATCAATCATTTTATTTACCTCCTGTAAAAATGATTTTTGCTGTTTCTGCTCCATCTGTTTTATAGGCACTTTCTAATCCATCAACAATCTTAATTATACCTTGGTCAGTAGTACTTATTTTCACATATGGATTTACTCCATGTCTTCCACCACCAGGTGACACCTGCACTTGAGAAATGTTTTTCCCATTTCCAGCATTGTTGATTTTTATAATTTGTGCACCTGAACGAGATTTAATAGATGCTTGAACTGTTACATCATATCCTTCACTCCTTAGTATATCAGCAATCTCATTAGCAGATTTACCTTTAAAAACGTTTGATTTTGATTCAATTCCTTCTACAGTAATTCTACCATTCTTAAATACATTAACACTTTCGTCCACTCCACCACTTGAACTCCCTTGTGAAGTTGTTTTACTACTACCACTTGACGTAT
>OCTV010000799.1_pt1 | contig 11939 bp, 9 predicted proteins | sample 1539101 | NCBI WGS metagenome assembly OCTV01 (sample SAMEA3991422, study PRJEB22521) | metagenome | biome: anthropogenic terrestrial biome; feature: sewage plant; material: sludge | place: Sweden | collected 2012-09-26 | reverse complement strand
GTTTTGATCTCAGACTCCGTCGACAAGGTTCAAACTGGCGGTCGGCTGGTTGATCAGGCGGGGCGGACGATGGATGAAGTTGTTTCCAGCATCCAGCGCGTTGCGAAGATCATGGCCGATATTTCACACGCCAGCCGCGAACAAACGGCGGGTATCGAACAGGTTGGCCTGGCTGTCAGCCAGATGGATGAGATGACGCAGCAGAATGCCGCCTTGGTCGAGCAGGCCGCGGCTGCCGCAGAAAGTCTTGAAGAGCAAGCTCGCAATCTGGCTGAGTCAGTGTCGGTATTTCGGCTCTCTGGCGGATTGGTGATTCAAGGTCAATCCGATCTCTCCGGACTTGATTTCGACGGGGCAATTACGGCGCACGGTAAATGGAAACAGCGCCTGCTGGATTACGTCACGGGAGGGGGTGAGCAACTTGATCCCTCTGTCGTGGGGCGAGATGACCAGTGTGCCCTCGGTTGCTGGATTCATGGTGATGGCCGCTCGTTGCGCGGAAACACACAATATGTCGCCCTCAAGGGAGAGCACGCGGGCTTTCATCGTTGTGCAGCAGATGTCATCCGCACCCACATGGTTGGTAACAGCCAAGCGGCACGTGAGCAGATTGCAGGCGAGTTTAGCAATCGCTCGGCAAGGGTGATCGGCCTGCTTGAGAGCATGCGTTCCGGGGGAAAAAGCGTGCCTCCCAAGATGTTGACCGCAGCTACCCCGAAAAAAACCTCTTTCGACTCGGTACCGGCGCTGGCTGCGCCGGGCGAAGACGAGTGGGCCGAATTCTAATAACCATAGCGACTCGACGGATAAGCAACGATGCGAAATAACCTGCCTGTGACGAATGTCGAAGTTGAACTGGATCAACATGTCCTTATCGTCTCCAAGACGGATCTGAAGGGGCAGATTACATTCATCAACAAGGACTTCATTGACATCAGTGGTTTTACCGAAGCCGAACTGATCGGACAGCCCCACAACATCGTTCGTCATCCGGACATGCCGACCGAAGCTTTCGCTGATTTTTGGCGGGACTTGAAGGATGGTCGCCCGTGGACGGGCATGGTCAAAAATCGCTGCAAGAACGGCGATCACTACTGGGTTCTGGCCAATGCCACACCCTTGCGCGAGAATGGCCAGGTCGTTGGTTACATGTCCGTTCGTCGTAAGGCGACGCCGCAACAGATTGCGGATGCTGATGCCGCCTACCGTGCGATTCGCGAGAAAAAAGCAGGCGGCAAAGAGATTTACCACGGCAATGTGGTTTCTGGCGGCCTCCTTGGCGCCGCGCATCGCTGGTTTTCCGGCGCTTCCTCGTCGCAGAAAATTGTGCTGGGTGTCCTGTTGGGTTTCGGCATCATTCTTGGCGGTGCGACCAAGTTGCTGGGCAACCATGTCGGCACGCTACTTGATATCCAGGGGCGCGACACCCTTAAAAATGATGTTGGACTGATACGCGGGATGGTTGAGACGAATCTCGCGTCCCTGCGCAAAGAAGCCATTCAACTGAATCGTGGCTTTGATATGTCGTTCCATGATGAGGTGGTGCTGGATGGGCCGGAAGAGCAGCCCGTATTGAAACTGGCCAGGGGCGAGGTGCTCAACGGTAAATTTGAGCTGGTTGATCGATTTACCGAGAAAACGGGGGCGGTAGCGACCATCTTTGTCCGAAAAGGAGATGATTTCTCCCGAATTTCTACTTCGGTCAAGAAGGAAAATGGCGAGCGGGCGGTTGGGGCCAATCTGGCCAAGGAGCACCCGGCATTGGCGGCTTTGTTGGCAGGAAAGGCCTATGTGGGGCGCGCCAACCTTTTCGGGAAGGCTTATTACACCAGCTATACGCCGATTCTTGCCAAAGGCGGAAAAATCATCGGCGCAACATTTATCGGCCTGGATATCTCTACCGAGCTCGATGTGCTGAAGAAGCAGATACGCGCCTTGAAAGTGGGAGAGAGTGGTTACTACTATGTGCTCGATGCAAATCCGGGCAAGGACTACGGCAGTCTGATCGTGCATCCAGCCAAGGAGGGAACCAATATTCTGTCGGCCAAGGATGCTGGCGGACGCGAATTTATCCGTGAAATGCTGGAACGGGGCAGCGGCGAAATAAGCTATCCCTGGATCAATGCCGAACTTGGCGACACGGCAGCGCGCGAAAAAATCGTCGTATTCGACACCTTGCCAGATACCAAGTGGTTGATCGCCGGTGGTACGTATGTCGAAGAATTCCGCGCGCTTTCTGCTCAGGTCAGTCGTTTTGTCATGCTAGGCGGCTTGGCGCTGGCGCTCTTGCTAGCGGCTTTCCTGTATTGGCTGATTGGAAAACTGATCGTCGTTCCGCTTAAGAAAAAAGTGCTGCCGGTGTTCAACGACCTTGCAGAGGGTCGATACGATACGCCACTGGATGTTGGCGCGAATGATGAGGTCGGACAGGTTCTTCAAGGTTTGCAATCCATGCAGATTCAGCAAGGGTTCAACGTCGCAGAATCGCATCGTATCGCCAACGATAACCTCCGCATCCGTATCGCGCTGGACTGTGTTTCAGCCAATCTTCGGATTGCCGACGATGATGGCACGGTGATCTACGCCAACAAGGGTCTGTTGACTACATTGCGCCAGATCGAACCGGGATTGCGCGAACAGCAGCCGAATTTTTCGGTTGACCGCTTTATAGGCAGCAATATTGGCGGTTTTTATCAGGATCCGGAAGCAGCGCTCAAGTCCTTGCGCGAGTTGCAGGGAACACGCCAGACTGAACTCGATATCGGCCGTCGCATCTATAACGTCATCACCAATCCAATCGTCAATGATCGTGGTCAGCGCCTGGGTACTGTTGGTGAGTGGGTGGACCGCACAGCAGAATTGAACGCGCAGCGCTCCGTCGCTGCGCTGATCGCGCGTGCTTCAGCTGGTGACCTTGAGGCGCGCCTGGATATTTCTGCACTGGAAGGCTTCTACAAGGAGCTGGGTACGGGTATCAACAGCCTGGTTGAAACCAGCGGCTCGGCCATTGGCGAGATCGCTGATCTGCTATCGAAGGTGGCTGCGGGTGACCTCACCCAGACCGTGAGCAGCGATTATCAGGGTACGTTTGGCCGCTTGCGCGACGATGCCAACGAAACAGTCACCAAGCTGCGCGCCCTGGTGGGAGATATCCAGCAATCCTCTGAAACAATCAATACGGCCGCCAAGGAAATTGCTTCGGGCAATCAGGATTTGTCGAGCCGAACTGAACAGCAGGCCAGCAGCCTTGAAGAAACGGCCTCAAGCATGGAGCAGCTGACCAGTACGGTGAAGCAGAATGCGGACAATGCCCGGCAGGCCAATGAGCTTGCTGGCAATGCTCAGACCGTCGCAGTCAAGGGCGGTGAAGTGGTTGGCCTGGTGGTTGACACCATGAGTGCGATCCACCACTCGAGTGGCAAGATCGCGGACATCATCGGTGTCATCGATGGTATTGCCTTCCAGACCAACATCCTCGCGCTGAATGCGGCAGTTGAGGCGGCCCGGGCCGGGGAGCAGGGGCGCGGCTTTGCTGTCGTTGCTACTGAGGTTCGCAATCTCGCCCAGCGTAGTGCCGCGGCTGCCAAGGAAATCAAAGAGCTGATCTCCGATTCTGTTGAAAAGGTTGAAAACGGCAACCAACTGGTTGATCAGGCCGGGCAAACCATGGAAGAAGTCGTTTCCAGTATCAAGCGCGTTGCCAAAATCATGAGCGATATTTCCGACGCCAGCCGTGAGCAAAGCGCAGGTATCGAACAGGTTAGCCTGGCGGTGAGTCAGATGGATGAAGTAACTCAGCAAAATGCGGCCTTGGTTGAAGAGGCTGCCGCCGCTGCGGAAAGCCTGGAGGAGCAGGCGCATCATCTCACCCAGACCGTAGCCACCTTCCGTACGACAGATACTGGAAGCAAGCCGCGCCTGGATGCACCACGTCGCAATCTGCGCGACACTACTGCGCCGACACCAAACACCGAGCGCGTCGGAGCCAAAAAAGCGCCGGCACTTGCAGCCAGCCTGGACGATGAATGGGAAGAGTTCTGACCATGGTTGATTTGCGAAAGCCCGCACTGCCTGCATCGACACTTCGCTCGTCGCAGCCGGCCAGTCTTCCTCCGCGTGACAATAGTTCGCGTGAGTTTGTGTTTTCAACGGCGGATTTCGAACGTGTTCGCAAGCTGATTTATCAGCATGCCGGCATTTCGCTATCCCCCGTCAAACAGGATATGGTGTATTCGCGCCTGGCTCGGCGTCTGCGTGCTACCGGCATGTCGTCCTTTGCCGAGTATCTGGACATGCTGGAGCGGGGTGGTGGTGATGAATGGGAGCGTTTCGTCAATTCCTTGACGACGAACCTGACATCGTTCTTTCGCGAACCTCACCACTTCCCGATCTTTGCCGAACATCTTCGTAAAATCGGTACGAAACGGCCGGTTCGGGTGTGGTGCTCAGCCGCTTCAACCGGAGAGGAGCCTTATTCCATCGCGATCACGGTTGCTGAAACCTTCGGTGCCAACATGTCGCATGTTTCCATTGTGGCATCCGATCTCGACACCAATGTACTGGCCACTGCCGGCAAAGGTGTTTATCCGATTGAACGGGTCGAAAAGCTCTCACCTGAACGCTTGAGGAAGTTTTTTTTGCGCGGCACGGGTAGTCAGGAAGGGTTTGTCTCCGTGCGCCCGGAGCTGAAACAGATGGTGACGTTCCAGCGCCTCAATCTGCTGGACACCAGCTATTCGGTCAAGGGGCCGCTCGACATAATTTTCTGTCGCAACGTGATGATTTATTTCGATAAACCAACCCAGTACAAGATTCTTTCGCGTTTTGCTCCGATGATGCAGCCCGATGGGCTGATGTTTGCCGGCCATTCAGAAAGTTTTCTGCATGCGGCCGATCTTTTCAAGTCTCAGGGAAAAACGGTCTATTCCCTGGCGCAAGGGCGATAAGGAAAGAAATCGGTGCACCACCCTTACGACGAGTCGCTGGCCACAAACCGATATTTTGATCGGAAATTTGGCCTGGAAGCTGCGAAAATATTGCCAGGTGAGTATTTCGTTTCCAGTCAGGAAGCCTTGCTGGTGACGGTGCTCGGCTCTTGCGTTGCGGCCTGTGTCCGGGATTCCGACTCGGGCATCGGCGGCATGAACCATTTCATGCTGCCGGATGACGGTGGGCGCAGTACGGTGGGCTCTTCGGCACGCTATGGCACTTACGCCATGGAGGTTCTGATCAACCACTTGCTGAAGATGGGGGCTCGCCGTAACCGGCTGGAGGCCAAAGTATTTGGTGGCGGCGCGGTGATGGCTAGTCTGGCCAGTAGCAACGTGGGGGCGAGGAATGCCGAATTTGTTCTTGATTTTCTGAAAACAGAAAAAATCCCGATTGTTGCCAAGGATCTGCTCGACTCGTATCCGCGCAAAGTTTACTACTTCCCGCACACTGGCCGTGTTCTGGTCAAAAAGCTGCACCGGGTTCACAACGAGACTTTGTTCAGCCGCGAAAACGACTACAAGGTTCGCCTATCCGGTGCTGCCATCGAAGGCGATGTTGAGTTGTTTATTTAATGTTGCGGTCAACGGCAAAAACCCCCCATTTTTCTATTGGTTTCCTATAGATGTCCATGAAAATTAAAGTGCTGGTGGTTGATGATTCGGCATTGATGCGCGGATTATTGAGCCAGATGATCAATATGGCCCCAGACATGGAGGTGGTTGGCGCCGCGTCTGATGCTCAAATTGCTCGCGAAATGATCAAGGCGCTCAACCCCGATGTCCTGACACTTGACGTTCAGATGCCGAAAATGGACGGCTTGGAATTCCTTGAACGCCTGATGCGTTTGCGACCGATGCCGGTGGTCATGGTTTCCTCGTTTACCGAAGCAGGCTCAGACACCACCCTAAAAGCGCTGGAGCTTGGCGCGATCGATTTTATTGGCAAACCGCGTGCCGATGGCGGAAGGAGCATGGAAAGCTATGCAGAGGATCTGGTCGAGAAAATTCGGGCAGCGAAGGGCGCGCGCTTGCGTCGGTCGATGACAACACCGTCATCTACTTCTGTGCTGGGGGCTGTGGCTAGTTCTATGCAAGCGAGGCCCGGTTTGGCCGCGAGCGGAAAAATAATCTTTGTCGGTGCTTCGACCGGCGGAACAGAGGCAATCAAGGAGTTCTTGATGGGCATTCCTGTCGATTGCCCGCCTATCCTGATTGTTCAACACATGCCAGATTCGTTTACTGCATCATTTGCTCGCCGTCTGGACGGCTTGTGCGCACCGCGAGTCATAGAAGCGCAAGGAAATGAAAAGATCGAGTCAGGCACGGTTTATATCGCCCCCGGGCATTCCCATCTTCAAATTCGCCGCGGGAATGCAGGATATGTTACCGAGCTGTTAGCAAGCGCGCCGGTTAACCGTCACCGTCCATCAGTTGACGTGCTCTTTGATTCTGCCACCGCACTTGTTGGGCGCAAGGCGATTGGCGTCATTCTTACGGGGATGGGCAAAGACGGTGCTCAAGGCTTGCTCCGCCTGCGTCAGGCGGGTGCAACAACCTTCGGCCAGGATGAAGCGAGCTGTGTTGTTTACGGAATGCCGCGGGAAGCCTTCTTGATCGGAGCCGTCGAGGAGCAGTGCCCTCTGGACGAAATGGCGAGACGAGTTCTCAGCGCCGTTGGGATGAAATAGGTGATTCGGGCTTGTCGTCTTTGGCAAAAGTATTAAACTAAGATTCGATGTGATTTTTTGGAATAGGAATATAAATGCAAACAACTATCCTCAATGAAGCTGGCAAGGCCGTCATCAAGCTTGAAGGGCGTTTTGATTTCAATACCCACCGCGAATTTCGCGCAGCTTACGAGCCGTTGATTGCAGATGCGGCTGTTCGGAGCGTCACGGTAGATTTTTCTGGCGTTGATTATCTGGATAGCTCTGCCCTCGGTATGTTATTGATGCTGCGCGATAAATTGGGCGGTGCAAACAAGGAAGTGGCACTCATCGGTGTACGCGGCAATGTAAAACAGGTGCTAGATATTGCTAATTTTGGTAAATTATTTCAAATTTCCTAAATGTTTGGCGTGGAGTGCCGTTAAGGAAAGGTGAGGTGGGCCCCAACAGATGCTGGCAGTAGGGCTGTTGCAACTTTGGGCTATCGTCCGGAACGTCCGCCTTAAACACGCGATTGTCCAAAGCAGCCGGCCTGATTCGCAAAGTGCGAGAGGATGACAATGTCAGAGTTATTAAAAAATATTGATGCCCGAACCAAACTGGCGGGCACCAACAAGCTTGAAATATTGCTGTTTTTCCTCGGCATGGATCCGCGTACCGGGCGTCGTGAAACCTACGGCATCAACGTTTTCAAAGTTCGCGAAGTCATGCGTACTCCAGTTATTACGGCAGCGCCTGACATGCCATCCTCCGTTGAAGGCATGGTCAGTCTTCGTGGTGCCCTGGTGCCGGTCATCGATCTCGCCAAGTACTCGGGCATTTCCCCGGAAACGCCCAGGGAAATCATGATCGTTACCGAGTACAACGGACATACACAGGGCTTCCTTGTTGAGGGTGTAGACACCATTCTGCGTCTCGACTGGAGCAAGATGCGCGTCCCTCCGGAAATGCTGACCTCGCAAACAGGTGGTTTGGTGACGGCAGTGACCGAATTGGACGACAACCGACTGGTCATGATGATGGATGTGGAAAAGGTACTTTCCGAGACAACCAGTATCGACAACGAAATAATGTACCGCGGTGTTGTACCGGTGGACCGGCCGGAGTGCACCGTTTTCTATTGCGACGATTCAAGCGTGGCCCGCAAGCAGATCGAGAGAACGCTTGTGGCGATGGGCGTGAAAGGCATTTCTGCTGTAAACGGCCGCCAGATGTGGGAGGAAATGGAAAAGGTTGCGACGTACGCACAGTCCATCGGAAAGCCTGCCTCATCGATCATAAGTCTCATCTTGACCGATATTGAAATGCCGGAAATGGACGGCTACATCCTGACCAAGAAAATCAAGTCTGACCCACGATTCAATGGTATTTCAGTCGTCATGCACTCATCCTTGTCCGGAATGTCGAATCAAAAGCTGGGCGCATCGGTGGGGGTGGATGAATATGTGCCCAAGTTCGAGCCGATGCGACTGTCTGAAACCTTGGCGAGGCGCCTGGGTGTAGAAAAAACCGTGCCGCTGATAGTGGCTTGATATTTAGCAGGAGTTGGCGATGAACGTCGTTGAGAACAAAAACTTGCTGGATAGCGTCGATGCTCGTACGCGTCTGGCCGGTTCCAACAAGATGGAAATCCTGCTGTTCACGCTTGGAACACGTGAAATATTTGGCATAAACGTTTTCAAGGTTCGCGAGGTAGGTCGAACGCCGCACATCACGAAGACACCCAATATGCCGCGTGGTGTCGAGGGGTTGATCTCCTTGCGCGGCAACGTGATCCCGGTTCTTTCCCTGGCGCCGTTCATGCAGTTGAATGCGCCCGAAGGCTTGGGCAAGACTATGATGGTGGCGGAGTACTCCAAGCGAACCCTCGGATTCCTGGTTCACGACGTCGACCGCATCATTCGCGTAGACTGGGAGCGAGTCAAGGCGCCGGAAAGTGTTCTTTCTGCAAATCAAGGTTTGATCACTGCGGTGATCGAACTTGACGGCGGCGGCCTTGTTTCCATCCTTGATGTTGAGCAGATACTCGCCAATGCTTTCGGCGAAGCGATGATCGTCGATATCGCGCCGGCTAGGGTCGACCCGGATACTAGCGTGTTTTTTGTCGATGACTCTATCGTTGCTCGGCGAAAGATTGCTGAAGTGCTCGACAGGCTTGGGGTGCGGCACAAGCACGCAACCAACGGCATGGAGGCATGGACACGACTTCAGGGAATTGCGGCGCACGCGATGCAGATGAATCGAAATATCCGGGACGATATTCGTCTAATTCTGGTCGATGCAGAAATGCCTGAAATGGATGGCTATGTGCTTACCAAGAATATCAAGTCTGATCCTCGCTTTGAGGGCGTTCCGGTGGTAATGCACTCGTCGCTTTCTTCAGAGGCCAATCGCGCTATGGGTAAATCGGTTGGTGTGGACGCCTATGTTGCAAAATTCGATGCTGAAGCCTTGGCCGATACTTTGCGCCCGTTGATTGAACGATAACAAACACAGCTTTTGGAGTACTGCATGGCCGCTGACCCTAAAATGAGATTTCTGGTTGTGGACGACTTCTCCACAATGCGTCGTATTGTTCGTAACCTTCTGAAAGAGTTGGGGTTTACTAACGTCGATGAGGCTGAAGATGGCGCTATTGCCCTTCAGAAATTACAGGCCGGTGGATTTGAGTTTGTCGTTACCGACTGGAATATGCCCAATATGGATGGGCTGACACTGTTGCAGGCTATTCGAGCGACGCCAAACTTGAAGCACTTGCCGGTTTTGATGATCACAGCGGAGGCTAAGAAGGAAAATATCATCGCTGCCGCACAGTCAGGGGCGAGCGGTTATATCGTCAAGCCTTTCACCGCAGGAACGCTTTCGGAAAAGCTGAACAAAATTTTCGAAAAAATGGGTCAGGCGTAGGGGGGATCATGACTGCCAATAACGACTCCGACGACCTGGAAGCCCTCTTTGACTCTGTTGCGGCAAACTGTGCGCCTGTTTCTTCGCCCGCAGCGAGTGCGCCCCCTGCAGCTTCACCTTCAGTTGCCTCATCGGATGCTGACAGCGATGACCTGCAGGCCTTGTTTGACAGCGTATCGGCGAAAGCAGATACATCCACGGGTACGGGTACGCACGAACCCGCTGAAGTTGCCGCCCAGTCTGCCTCTGTTCCGGGTGATGCATGGCCCCAGCAGGAAGCAGTCTTCAATCGTATCGGACACATGGCGAGAGCGCTTCACGATACCTTGGGGATGCTTGGCTACGACAAGTTGATAGAGAAGACCGTTTCCGCGCTGCCCGATGCGAAGGATCGCCTTGCCTATGTAGCCAATCTTACAGAACAAGCCGCGTGCCGCGTTCTGAATGCCACTGACATTGCCAATCCATTGGTGGACGAAATGGAGCAGGGGGGCTTGGCGCTGGGTAAGCGCTGGGACAAGGTTTTCGCCAATGAAATGTCCCCCGCTGAATTCAAGGAACTGGCAACTGAAACGCGGATTTTCCTGAATGATCAATTGCCCCAGAAGGCCCGCGGAACACATGCTCAGTTGACTGAAATCATGATGGCGCAGGATTTTCAGGATCTGACCGGGCAGGTCATCAAAAAAATTGTCGCACTGGCCCATGAGCTGGAGTCGGGTCTGATGAACGTGCTTATCGAAGTGCTGCCGGAAACCAAGCGCACTGAGGAAGTGGCCAGTTTGATGAATGGCCCTGTAATCCATGCCGAAGGGCGTACCGACGTTGTGGTCAACCAAGAGCAGGTTGATGACCTGCTGGACAGCCTCGGTTTCTGAGGAGTACGAAAATGAGCGACTTTGGCGGAATGGAAGACCTTCTGCAGGATTTCCTTCAGGAGGCCAACGATTTGTTGTCCGATGTGGATAACAAGCTCGTCGAGCTGGAAAAGATGCCTGATGACCGTGCATTGCTGAACGATATTTTTCGCGGGTTTCACACGGTAAAGGGTGGCGCAGGATTTCTGAATGCCACAGAGTTGGTGACACTCTGCCATTTGACTGAAAATCTTTTCGACCGGCTTCGGGTTGGCGAGATTGACCTGACCGCCGAGTTGATGGACGTCATCATGGATGCCACCAAGGGAGTGCGCGAGATGTTCGGCGAATTGGGGCAGATGGTTCAGCCTCAGCCAGCCGACCCTGCGGTGATCGCTGCCTTGCAAGGGGTGTTGAGCGGAAATGCGGTGAAGCTTGACCAGCCCGCTGCGGCGCCTCAGGCCGCAGCAGCGCAGTCTGAGTCGTTGGCACCCACACCTGCGTCGGGTGAGCCAGACTGGAGCGTTCTCCATGCCGCAGTGACTGGCGCTGAGGTTTCTGCACCTGTATCCTCGAGTGAGGTAATTACCAAGGCAGAAAGTGCGATCGTAGAGGCTGTCGTCACACCAACCGCCGTTGTGTCTCAGTCTGCAGCGCCTGCCTCTCCATTTGGCCGGCGAGGAACTGATCGACCGGGCGGTTCGCCCACATCGGCGCGACGAGCAGAAGAGCGTGGGCGGGAAAACACGATTCGTGTCGACACCTCTCGTCTGGATCAGGTTTTGAATTTGTCCGGGGAAATCGGCTTAACGAAAAATCGCCTGACAAGCTTGCGTGCTGACATTCTGGCCGGCAAGAGCGATGCAGAAACCTTGCATGCGCTTGACCAGGCAGTCAGTCAGCTTGACCTCCTGGTGTCGGATTTGCAGAACTCGGTTATGAAGACCCGTATGCAGCCGATCGGCCGTCTTTTCCAAAAATATCCGCGGATTGCCCGTGATTTGGCGCGACAGTTGGGCAAGGATGTCGAACTTGTATTGGCTGGCGAAGAGACTGAGGTCGACAAGACCATGATCGAGGATCTCGCTGATCCGCTGATCCACTTGATTCGAAATGCAGTCGACCATGGTGTTGAGATGCCCGAGGAGCGCCAGGCTGCAGGCAAACCTGCCAAGAGTCTGGTTCGCCTTGAGGCACGCCAAGAGGGCGATCACATCGTTCTCATCATTGCTGACGATGGCAAAGGGATGAGTGCCGAGCGTATTCGCGCCAAGGCAACGGAGAAGGGGTTGATTTCCGAGGAAGAGGCAAACACGCTTGATGAGCGCCAGAGCCTGAATCTGATTTTCCTGCCAGGGTTCTCCACAAAGACCCAGGTCTCCGACGTCTCGGGGCGTGGCGTCGGCATGGATGTGGTGAAAACCAATATTCAGAAGCTCAATGGCTCCATCGAAATTCGCTCCGAGCCGGGCAAGGGTTCCAGATCGGAAGAGCGTCGTGTAGGGAAAGAGTGTTCA
>OCTV010000796.1_pt1 | contig 11954 bp, 17 predicted proteins | sample 1539101 | NCBI WGS metagenome assembly OCTV01 (sample SAMEA3991422, study PRJEB22521) | metagenome | biome: anthropogenic terrestrial biome; feature: sewage plant; material: sludge | place: Sweden | collected 2012-09-26 | reverse complement strand
AAAAAACCGAGCACGGTTGGCTCGGTTGGTGGTTTATGATTGCCAGATGGTTTTAGTTGATTGCTGCAAGAAGGGCATCTGCTTGTTTTGCAAGTTGAGCTTCATCAACAGGTGCACCAATTGTTGCAAGAGTGAATTCATCAACCAAAGAAGTACGGATAAATGGAAGTAGTTTGCGGTATTCAACAGCTGCTTCGTCTTGGTGTGCAAATGATGAGATTGATACAGTAACAACTTTTTCGTTGATTGCTGAAACACCAGTTGTGTCAGAAAGATCGAGTGCACGGCTAAGCCAGTCAAGAAGGTTTCTTACTGAACCTGGAATGCCAGCGTTGTATACTGGTGAGAAAATCCAGATAGCATCAGCAGCCAATACTGCTGCACGAGCTGCTTTAACAGCTGCAGGTGCATCAGCTTCAAGATCTTGTGAGAATACAGGAACATCTTTCCAATCTAAGTAAGAAACAGTTGCTTTTCCTTCAAGTGCTTTTTCAGCAGATTTTGCCAATTCAGCAGAGAATGCACCCTCACGAAGAGAACCAACTAAAAATAATACGTTTGCCATAATGTAAATAGCTCCTTAAATAATGTGATGGTAATAGTATACATCATATATCACTAGTTAGCAATAATTATGAACCTAATTTTTAAATTTTTTCAAAATCTCAGCTAGCTGAACTTGTTCTTCTTGACTGAGTACAGAAAAAAGTTCCCCTACATGAGCATAGTGATCAGGTAGGATTTTCTCAATGGTTTCTCGGCCATAAGGTGTCAGACCAATTCGAAAGGATCTTCTATCCTTGCAATCGATGGTTTTGGAAATGTAGCCTTCTCGAATCATATTTTTGATGACCACTGTCATGTTTCCAGATGTGCTCAGCAATTTATCGATTAGGTCCTGAATTCTCAAGTCGCCCTTGTTGTAGAGTGCCTCCAATACTCCAAATTGGGCAACTGTCAGTCCATATTTTCTGATGGTTTCCATTTCTTTTTTTGAAATAGTATTTGCTGCTCTCCGAAAAACGACAAGGCTGTGTAAGGCATGTTTATTTTCGTTTAATGATTTTTCTACGCTATTCATACGAATATTTTAGCAATATTTACATTGATTGGCAAGTGATTTCCTAAAAAATAGAAAGGTATACTTGAATATTTTTTGTAAAATTTCCATTTGAATTTCTAGAAAAAATAGCATTGCAGGGTGATTTGTAGTATAATAGGGCTACTATGGAAAAAAAATTCAGTCGTCTCTTGGCATTTGCTAGTGGCCGTTTGGGTCAATGTCTTATTGGTTTTTTTGTTCTTGCATTCAGTGTTGTCTTTTTAATTCTCTACGTTTGGGAGCAGTCTTCTCGTCCTTTTGAGGAGGCTAGAGTTGGGGCGCAACAGATTGCACAGCAATATGCGGATGTGAGTCAGGTGGATGACTTTGCAATCTATAATGGTACGGAAACTTATTATAGCTTGAAAGGTAAGGATAAGAACGGAGATGAGGTATATGTGTTGATACCAAGTTCTTCGTCCTCTATTTATGTCTATCCAGTTGGGGCAGGGATTACAAAGGAAGAAGCACAAGCAATTGCTCAAGAAAATGGTGCAAAAACGGCTGATCGAACCATTCTAGGCTATAGGGATGGCAAACCGATTTGGGAAGTCAAATCGGGGACAGCCTATTATTTGGTGGATTTTGAAACAGGTGACTTTGTCAAGATGGAGGGATTATGAGCAAGTTATCAAGACGTGTCTTAGAGATGGAAGAAAGTGTGACCTTGGCTGCTGGGGCGCGTGCGAAAGCACTCAAGGCTGAGGGCCGCGATATTTTAGAACTAACGCTGGGGGAACCAGATTTTGTTACTCCTAAAAATATTCAAGAAGCAGCTATTCAAGCCATCGAAAATGGCAAGGCTAGTTTTTATACAGTAGCTTCTGGTCTTCCAGAGTTGAAAGATGCGGTAAATACTTACTTTGAGAAGTTCTATGGATACTCTATTCAACGCAATCAAGTAGTAGTGGGTACGGGTGCTAAGTTTATTCTCTATGCTTTCTTTGCAGCAGTCATCAATCCAGGTGACGAGGTTCTCGTTCCAACGCCTTACTGGGTTTCATATGCAGACCAAATCAAGATGAATGAAGGGGTGCCAGTCTTTGTGACTGCGACGGAAGAGCATCATTTCAAGGTTACAGTTGATCAGCTAGAAGCAGCTCGGACTGACAAGACCAAGGTCCTCTTGCTCAATAGTCCATCCAATCCTACGGGTATGATTTATAGTCGCGAAGAATTGGAAGCTATTGGTAATTGGGCTGTAGAACATGATTTGTTGATCTTGGCGGATGATATTTACGGTCGTTTGGTATACAACGGTAATACCTTTACACCGATTTCTAGTATTTCAGAGAGCATTCGTCAACAGACCATTGTTATCAATGGTGTTGCAAAAGCCTATGCCATGACGGGTTGGCGGGTTGGTTACGCAGTAGGTAATCCAGAAATTATCGCGGCTATGGGTAAAATTATCGGTCAAACGACTTCAAACCTGACTACTGTTGCCCAATATGCGGCCATTGAAGCCTTCACAGGTCCCCAAGATACGGTAGAGACCATGCGTCAAGCTTTTGAAGAACGACTCAATACCATCTATCCCTTGCTTGCTGAGGTGCCTGGATTTGAAGTGGTCAAACCTGAGGGAGCCTTTTATCTCTTCCCAAATGTGAAAAAAGCTATGGAAATGAAAGGCTTTACAGACGTAACGGAGTTTACGACAGCCATTTTGGAAGAAGTCGGTGTGGCTTTGGTAACTGGTGCAGGTTTTGGTGCTCCTGAGAATATTCGTCTCAGCTATGCGACAGATATGGATACGCTAAAGGAAGCGGTCGCTCGTTTACATACATTTATGAAAAAATAAAAAGAGGAAATAGAATGTCTAGAAAATTGATTACGATTAACCAAGTGAAAGATTACGTGGGTCAGGAAGTGACCATCGGTGCCTGGGTTGCCAACAAGTCAGGTAAAGGGAAATTGGCCTTCTTACAATTACGTGATGGAACAGCTTTCTTCCAAGCAGTTGCTTTCAAGCCAAACTTCATTGAAAAATTCGGTGAAGAAGCTGGTACAGAGAAGTTTGATATGGCGAAACGGTTGAGCCAAGAAACTTCTGTATATGTGACAGGGATTGTGAAGGAAGACGAACGTTCTAAGTTTGGTTATGAGTTGGATGTGACAGACCTTGAAGTGATCGGTGAGTCACAAGATTATCCAATTACGCCTAAAGAACATGGTACAGACTTCCTTATGGATAACCGTCACCTTTGGTTGCGTTCTCGTAAACAAGTTGCCATCCAGCAAATCCGTAATGCCATCATCTATGCAACCTATGAATTCTTTGAAAAAAATGGCTTTATCAAGTTTGATAGCCCAATCTTGTCAGGAAATGCGGCAGAAGATTCGACAGAATTGTTTGAAACAGACTACTTTGGTCAACCTGCTTACTTGAGCCAATCAGGTCAGCTTTACCTTGAAGCTGGTGCCATGGCTCTTGGTCGTGTCTTCGACTTTGGTCCTGTTTTCCGTGCGGAAAAATCAAAAACTCGCCGTCACTTGACAGAATTTTGGATGATGGATGCGGAATACTCATTCCTCAGCCATGATGAGTCACTTGACTTGCAAGAAGCTTATGTCAAAGCTTTGATTCAGGGTGCCATCGACCGAGCTCCTCAAGCCTTGGAGACTCTTGAGCGTGATGTAGATGCCCTTAAACGCTACATTGCAGAACCATTCAAACGCTTAACTTATGATGATGCCATTACCCTTCTGCAAGAGCATGAAGCGGATGAAGATACAGACTACGAACACATCGAGCATGGTGATGACTTTGGTTCACCTCATGAAACATGGATTTCAAATTACTTTGGTGTACCAACCTTTGTTGTGAACTATCCAGCTAGCTTTAAAGCTTTCTATATGAAACCAGTTCCTGGCAACCCAGAACGTGTGCTCTGTGCAGACTTGCTTGCTCCAGAAGGCTACGGTGAAATCATTGGCGGTTCAATGCGTGAAGACAACTATGATGCCTTGGTAGCGAAAATGGAAGAACTAGGTATGGACAAGTCGGAATATGACTTCTACCTTGATCTTCGTAAATACGGTTCCGTACCACACGGTGGTTTCGGTATTGGTATCGAACGCATGGTAACTTTCGTAGCAGGTACAAAACATATCCGTGAAGCGATTCCGTTCCCGAGAATGTTGCACCGCTTGCATCCGTAATACAGTCGTTCAGTTTTTCTTTTATTACGTCGACGTATGAGGAAACTCCGTTTCCGTATTTCCAACTTCAAATAATCTCATCATTATTTGAACTCGCTTTGCCGTACCTTAGTACAGCCTGCAGCTTTTGGTGCGAACGTAGTTCGCTCTATTTCCGACCTCTAACAGTCTATTCCTAGACTGTTAGAGCTAGTACTAAAAGTAAACTGAAAGACTGCGAAATAAATATTCACTGACAGACTACAAATGTGGTCTGTTTTTGATTTTCATTGAGTATCAATTGACATTTTGAACGAATTGTTTTACAATGTATTACAATAAGAAAGTAGGTGGAATGATGGGAATTGTATCTTTGCGATTAAATGAAACAGAAGAAGAAATTTTCAGAAGCTATGCCATTCATACGGGAAAAAGCCTGTCTGAGTTATTCAAATCAGCACTTATTGAACAGATAGAAGACCAGTTGGACTATGAAATTGGTATCAAGGCTTTGAAGAAATTCCAAGAAAATCCTGTTACACACTCGATTGATGATGTGCTTGCGGAGTTAGAAGATGGCTTATAAACTTGTTCTCAGCGATGATGCTTTGAAGCAGTTGAAAAAAATGGACAGGCATGTAGGGATGATGCTTGCTAAGGATTTGAAAAAAAGATTGGACGGTTTGGAAAATCCAAGACAGTTTGGCAAGGCCTTGGTAGGAGACTATAAGGGCCTGTGGCGGTATAGAGTGGGGAATTATCGTGTAATTTGCGATATTATTGATAACAAAATGGTCATCTTAGCTCTTGAAATGGGGCATCGGAAAGACATTTATCGGAAATGATTGATTATTATCCGTGTCAACTGGCACGGTTCTTTTTTATTTTTTATTTATTTTGAAAAGAAAACATACAGAACGAATATAGTTTGTGTATATTTATTTAAAATGATATAATATAGTTATCATCTATACACAAGAGAGGGCTTAGTTATGCCAACAGTAATAAGGGATAAACAAATCAACTTCAAAGTAAATTCAGAATACTTTGAATTAGCGAAAGTGGTCTTTCAGGAAAACGGACTGGATATTACATCAGCATTCAATGAATTTGTACAAGAGGTCGCAATTTCCAAAACACTGCCTTTTAAGACAGTAGAGGAAAAGGAGAGAGAGAAGTTAATTGCTCGACTTCAAGAAGAAGTTTCCACTAGCTATGAAGCGCTAAAAGCAGATAAAGGGTTGTCGGTTGAGGAAGCGAGAAAGGCAGTACTAGGATAATGGAGAAATATAGAGTCATTATTTCGCCAAAGCTTATTGAGCAAATCAAAAGTATTAGGGATTATGTTGCTAATGTGAAACTGAGTCCAGAAACTGCAGAGCGTTTAGTAACGGCCATTTTTGATGAAATAGAGAGCCTAGAACTCTTTCCAGAGCGTGGATTCGATGCTGATGAAAAAATTGGAGTTAAGATTGATAAGAATGGCCGTAGTAGCCGAGGAATAACCATTCAAAATGGAAAATATATTGTCATCTATACTGTAAACCAGGAAGAGCATTTAGTTGAAGTTGCTTTCCTATTCTCATCAAAGACTGATTATGCTAAACTTTTTAGATAATAGTGGATATTTATCTATCGATTATGTGGTTGATTCAAAAGAATTCGGGCAAAGTAGCCTTCCTACAACTGGTGAGAAAGAAACAAATTTCATGAATTTCATTGGATTAACGGTATTAGCGACAAGCTTTGCTTTTGCTGCTCTGCTCGTCAGCGACGTGAAGAAAGAGTTGATTGATTATTGAAATTTTATAATTTGCTTACATTTCCTTTATAGAGTCCTTTAATCTAATGGGGATAGACAGGGAGTGGGAAAGAACTCGACTGGTCTAAAAAAGAGTTCGTCTTCCCACCCCCGCACAGTTGATTAGGTCAGATTTGGAGTGTAAAACACGAACAAATCTGCCAATCAACCACTGCGCTGAGATGTTGACACGAACTCTGAGTAGTGGAGCTGGGCTTTTTGCCCAGCCTCTATTTTTCTTGCAATTTTTTGTATTTTTATTTATAATAATTCTAAATAAAATAGTGGAGTTCATATGAAAAGTAAGCGTTTAGGAAGCGAGATTATTCGCTTAGCCCTACCGGCAACAATTGAAAATATTTTTCAGACCTTGGTCGGTTTTTTCGATACCCTTTTAATTGCTCAGTTGGGGCTTGTTGCTGTTACAGCTGTGGGGTTGGCTAATACGATTTTGAATGTCTATTTGGCGGTATTTTTAGCTATTGGTGTTGGTGGGACGGCGCTTATTGCTCGAAGTCTGGGAGCGGGTCAGAAAGAGAAGGCCAGACAATATGCTCGCCAAACACAAGAATTGTCAATAGCAGGTGGTATCGTATTTGGTTTTATTTCTATCTTCTTTGGGCGGTGGATGTTACAAGCCATGGGAGCAAGCGGTAGTGCTTTGGAGGATGCTCAAGTCTTCTTTTACTGGGTAGGTGGTTTTTCCCTACTTCATGCTAGTATGACTAGTTTGGGTACGATTTTGAGGGCGACTGGAGATACGGTCACACCCATGAAGGTGGGAATTATTACCAATGTCACTAATGTTTTACTGGATTACTTCTTGATTTTTGGATTTGGTTCGTGGGATGGTCTTGGGATATTAGGTACAGCTCTTGGAACAATTTTTGCGCGACTTCTTGGCTGCTATTTGCTTACTAGAGAGGTTCAAAAGTCTGAGTTGGCTTTATCATTTCAAAAAAGTAGACTTCGGAAAGACTATCAGGAACTGGTGCATTTGACCATTCCAGCAGCCTTGGAACGCTTGGTGATGCGGTTGGGACAGGTTATCTATTTTAGTTTGATTGTTGCACTCGGAACGACCGTATATGCATCCCATATGATTGCAGGCAATATTGAAAGTTTTACCTATATGCCTGCCTATGGACTTGCGACTGCAGCGGCGGTCTTAATTGGGCAATCTTTGGGAAAAGGAGATATCCCTACAGTACGAAAAGTCGCATTTCTCAGCTCAGCCTATGGCGTAGTCATCATGTCCCTTCTTGGTATCGTTTTATACTTCGGAGCCCCGTATTTTGCTCAGCTATTCACCAAAGACCTTGAAGCAATTCATCAAGTCGTCATCGCCCTGAAAATCGATGCGTTTAACCAACCTGGGCTTGCGGTTTCCTTGATAATGGCTGGCGCACTGCAAGGGTTGGGCGATACCAAGTCGCCTCTTTATTCCACAGCCATTGGAATGTGGGGGCTGCGCGTGGTTGGGGTAATTGTCCTCGGTCAGATTTTGGGTTGGGGAATCGCAGGGGTATGGCTGTCGATTTTGATTGACCTTTTCTTGAGAGCGATCTTCCTCACATGGAGATTTATGGTAAAAACACGAAAACTAGCTGAATAGGCTGGTTTTTTGGTATAATAGTATGAGTAAATAAAAAGGAGATTGACAGATGAAAACGATTCATACAGATAAAGCACCAGCGGCGATTGGACCATATGTACAAGGAAAAGTGGTAGGAAACTTCCTATTTGCTTCAGGTCAAGTTCCTCTTTCACCAGAAACTGGTGAAGTTGTTGGGGAAACCATTCAAGAACAGACGGAACAAGTTTTAAAAAATATTGGTGCAATTTTATCAGAAGCAGGGACTGATTTTGACCATGTGGTGAAGACAACTTGTTTCTTGAAAGACATGAATGATTTTGTAGCATTTAATGAGGTGTACAAAACTGCTTTTTCAGCTGAGTTTCCAGCTCGTTCTGCTGTAGAGGTGGCTCGTTTGCCTCGTGATGTAAAGGTTGAGATAGAAGTAATAGCAGTCATTGGAGAATAGAGAAAGAACAGGAGGGACTGCCATGTCAGACAAACTCCATTTGGTCATTGTGACAGGGATGTCGGGTGCGGGTAAAACTGTAGCCATCCAATCCTTTGAGGATTTGGGTTATTTTACCATTGATAATATGCCACCGACTCTCTTACCAAAATTTTTAGAATTAATTCGTCATAGTCAGGATAACAACAAGATAGCTCTAGTGGTGGATATGCGGAGCCGATCTTTCTTTTCTGAGATTCGGGAAGTGCTGGACGAAATTGAAAACGCAGAAGATCTCGACTTTAAAATCCTTTTCTTGGATGCGACCGATAGTGAATTGGTTGCACGATACAAAGAAACACGACGGTCACACCCCTTGGCAGCAACAGGCCGTGTATTGGATGGTATTCAGCTTGAGCGTGAACTCTTGGCTCCATTGAAAAATATGAGTCAAAATGTGATTGATACTTCGGAATTGACTCCACGTAATTTACGGAAGGAGATTTCCGAACAGTTTGCCAGTCAAGAAAACCAACCGTCTTTTCGGATTGAAGTGATGTCCTTTGGCTTTAAATATGGCCTGCCACTAGATGCGGACTTGGTTTTTGATGTCCGTTTCTTGCCAAATCCCTATTATAAACCAGAATTACGGCAACTGAATGGCCTTGATCAGTCTGTTTATGATTACGTGATGGAGCATGAGGAATCAGAAGAGTTTTACAAGCATTTGCTTGGTTTGATTGAACCAATTCTGCCAGGCTATCAGAAGGAAGGAAAATCTATTTTGACCATCGCCATTGGATGTACTGGTGGTCAACATAGAAGCGTAGCTTTTGCCAAACGTCTTGCCGACGATTTAGAAAAAAACTGGATTGTCAACCGTAGTCATCGCGACAAGGATAGACGGAAGGAAACGGTCAACCGCTCATGAGAAAACCAAAGATTACAGTGATTGGTGGCGGTACGGGGATTCCTGTGATTTTGAAGAGCCTTCGTGCCAAGGATGCCGATATCACAGCGATTGTGACTGTTGCCGATGATGGAGGTTCGTCAGGCGAGATTCGTCAGGCCATACAGGTTACTCCTCCAGGTGATTTACGAAATGTGTTGTTGGCAATGTCAGATACGCCTAGGCTTTATGAAAAGATTTTTCAGTATCGATTTGCAGAATCGGACGGTCCCTTGGCTGGTCATCCTCTGGGAAATTTGATTATCGCGGGTATTTCAGAAATGCAAGGGTCTACATATAACGCCATGCGTTTATTGACACGTTTCTTTCATACGACTGGTAGGATCTATCCATCTAGTGAGGAACCTTTAACGCTTCATGCTGTTTTTACAGATGGGACAGAAGTGGTTGGTGAAAGTAAAATTGCGGACTACAAGGGGATGATTGGTCATGTTTATGTGACGAATACGTATAATGATGAGGAACCGAAAGCCAGCCGTCAAGTAGTACAATCGATTATGGACAGCGACTTGGTTGTCCTTGGTCCAGGCTCCCTATATACGTCCATCCTGCCAAATATCATGATTCCAGATATTGGAAAAGCCCTCTGTGAGACGGAAGCTCAAGTCGTCTATATCTGCAACATCATGACCCAGCGTGGTGAGACAGAGTCTTTCACAGATGCCAATCACGTCAGTGTGTTGAATGCACATCTGGCCTGTCCATTTGTGGATACGGTGTTAGTGAATATTGAGCCTGTTCCAAAAGAATACATGAATACCCATGCTTTTGATGAGTATTTGGTGCAGGTCAAGCATGATTTTCGTGGCTTAGAGGAACAGGGCTGTCGCATCATTTCTTCAAACTTCTTGAAACTAGAAAATGGTGGTGCCTTCCATGATGGGGATTTAGTCGTGGAAGAGTTATTTAACATTCTGCAGGTGCGAACATGAGTTTCACAGTGCATGTCAAAGAAGAATTACTGCTTCAATCCAATCAAAACAAAAGTGAACTGTCAGCCATTATCAAGTTGGCTGGTAGTCTTGGTCTTGCTTCTTCAGGGCTGACTCTTTCGATTAGCACTGAAAACGCCAAGATTGCGCGTCATATCTATGAACTGTTCTTTCACTTTTACCAGATAAAAGCAGAAATTCGGCATCATCAAAAGTCAAATTTAAAGAAAAATCGTGTTTATTCGGTTTTTGTGGAAGATGGAGTCAACGAGATTCTCAATGATCTCCATCTGGCTGACAGTTTTTTTGGTTTGGATACAGGGATTTCACCAAGAGTTTTGGAAAATGATTCGTGGAGTCAGGCCTATTTACGTGGAGCTTTTTTAGCAAGTGGTTCTGTAAAGGATCCTGAAAAGGGCAAATACCAATTGGAAATTGCCTCTGTCTATAGTGATCATGCCTATGACTTGGCCAATTTGATGCAGAAATTTTTATTGGATGCAAAGGTTATAGAGCGGTCAAAGGGAACCATTACCTACTTGCAACGGGCAGAAGATATTATGGACTTCCTTTTGGTGATTGGGGCAGAAGATGCAAAGACTGAGTTTGAAAACGTGAAATTGTTACGGGAAGCCCGGAATGATTTAAATCGTGCCACCAATGCTGAAGCGGCCAATATTGCCAAGACAGTCACTGCTAGCATGAAAACCATTAATAATATTATTAAAATAATGGACACAATCGGTATAGACCAGCTATCGGGTGATTTACAGGAAATTGCCCAATTGCGCATTCAACACCCTGATTATTCGATCCAGCAGTTAGCTGAAAGCCTGTCACAGCCCATTACCAAGAGTGGTGTTAACCATCGTTTACGTAAGTTAAATAAAATTGCAGAAGAATTATAGGTAAAATTGTGAATAATCACTTCTTGCCCTGTTTCAGTTCTCATCTAGGAAGGAGCTGTGGGAGTAGGTGATTATTTTTTTGTTTACAGTGATTTTGTATTCGCTTCCACAAATGTTAGGTTTTATCGATTCCGTATTGTAAAATATACATAGAAGATGGTCGTGATTGGAGGTTTCTGAATGATTAGTAATGAACAGTATGATTATCTCAAAACACATCAGACATTTGCACAACTTACCAGAGAAGCTTTTGATCAGTTAGCGAGGCATATCCGTTTTAGAAAGATTGCTAAGGGACAGGTCATTTTTTATGCACAGGACCCAAGAGATTACTTTTGGTCTACAATCGAGATGAAACCACACGTATTGAGGGTGGCTTCATCTCGATTTGTCTAAAGATGTATTAGCTGTCGGTATTTCGCAACGAACTGATGCTGCTTCTATTGAAAAACTACTCGTCAATATATTTGAAAGAGGCGTTGGCTTTAAGAAGGTCCTTGCGTTTGAATTTACCAATAGTCGGAAATTCATGCATTTGGACACTGTTTTCACTATGGTAGATTATGATAAATTTACCATTCACCCAGAAATTGAAGGTAGCTTGCGTGTCTTCTCCGTTACTTATGAAAATGAAGAGCTTCATATTGAAGAAGAACATGGTGATTTGGCTGCATTACTAGCTGCAAACTTGGGTGTTGAAAAAGTTGACTTGATTCGTTGTGGGGGTGAAAATATTGTAGCTGCTGGTCGGGAACAATGGAACGATGGTTCCAATACCTTGACCATCGCACCAGGGTTTTCGTGGTGTACAAACGAAATACTATTACCAATGCCATCCTAGAATCAAAAGGTCTTCGGTTAATCCAGATTAGCGGTAGTGAATTAGTTCGGGGTCGTGGTGGACCACGTTGCATGTCTATGCCTTTTGTCAGAGAGGATATCTAAATGAATGAACCAGATGTTGAACTGGTTATCGGAAGTGAGCCTTGGCATCGTGCATGTTCTATGTACGTAAGATATCGTGTCTTTGTAATGGAAAAATCCATCGCACGAGAAGATGAGTTTGATCAATATGA
>OCTV010000795.1_pt1 | contig 11969 bp, 7 predicted proteins | sample 1539101 | NCBI WGS metagenome assembly OCTV01 (sample SAMEA3991422, study PRJEB22521) | metagenome | biome: anthropogenic terrestrial biome; feature: sewage plant; material: sludge | place: Sweden | collected 2012-09-26 | reverse complement strand
TTAAATTCTAATGTATAATAAAATAAAGAGTGTTTTTACTGGTAATTAAAATATATAATTTAGGATATTAAATTATACAAATCCGGTATCAGTGCATATTTTATAAAATAAACCGACAAAAAGGAGTAATAAAATGACGGATCAAAGAAAAAATGAACTTCAGGAAATCTATCTGAAATCAGATAATCTGAAGCCTGACGACCTTATCGGACTTGATCTTCAGGAAATTATCTACATTTATTTTTCGATCAATATGAAAATTAAAAACGGCATAAAAGATGAAAATGATGATGAGGTACTGCTTACAGTATTTAAGGCTATTCTTGCAAAAATAACTTTATCTGATGAATTATACGTTGCATATAATCTTGTCACTAATTATCCACATGTCGATGAAAAGGGCAGTGCATGGATATTCTCGACTGAAGAATATGCACAGCAGGCTGTAGCACATTATATGCAGCAGATGATAACGCTGAAGATAAAGAAGATAGAAAAAGAAGAATTTATATCGGAATTTTACCAGTTTTACAGACTTGGAATTGAAAGACTTCTTGTTGATAACGGATACTATAATGTTATCGTATACAGAAAGGATCTCCTCAGTGAGGCTGTGTCAGAAGATACTCCGAAGGATGAGAGTTCATTAATTAATCCGGAACTTAACCTGGCCATGATAAGTTTTTTTCAGAATTTTTACAACACGTCTTTTTATAATGGAAAGCAGGAGTTTCTCAAAAAGCTTGAGAGCAATATGATTGACTGTATTCCTTCAGCAAGATTACTGGTTCCTGTAAAGCTTGAAGGAAGAATGCTTAAAAGCGGAGAAATATCAAAGATTGATCCTTCAGAAAAGATGCAGATGGCGTATATTACGAATGAAAAGGATAATACAAGATGGGTTCCGGCATTTACTGACTGGGATGAATTTGTTAAAATGTATTCGAGAACTGAATGGAATGCAGCTGTAGTAGGATATCGTGATCTTATGAAAATGTCAGATAAATGTGATGGTGTACTTATTAATTTTTCAGGTGTTCCGCTTCGTATTGATAAAGAAAACAGAAAAATAATAAATGAATGTGCAAAGGTTAAATCTTAAACTGAAAAAGAGATTCCTCGCATTAAAGCCGGGGAATTCTGTACTTACATTCAGTACATAAAGTGTTCCGATGAACGTAAATATTGTGTTTACTCCGCAGCGTTAAAAACGGCTGTACCTGGCTATTAATTTTAGCCCGGTACAGCCGTAAATATTTTATTCGGATTATTTTTATTTTGGTCCGAGTGTTACAGGATCCTTCATAATATACTGTTTTAAATGTGCAAGGTCAGGTAATCCGATTTCTCCGTCATTATTTACATCGGCACCTTTAAGCGTCTGTTCATTAAGTGTATAATCGCCTAACAGATACTGTGAGAAAAGAGTCATGTCAGTAATTTCTACAATTCCATCATTGTTAAAATCTCCATATACAATTTCGGATGGTTTTTGAACTGTAGTAACAGTTGTAGTTTTTTTAGTAGTTGATGTAACTGTAGTTTTTGATACAGAAGTAGTTTTTGATACAGAAACAGCTTTAGTGTCTTCTGCAGTTGTTACAGATGTTTTTTTAGTAGTAGTTGCAGTAGTAGTTGTTGGTGTAGTAGTTACAGAAGAAGTGGTTGTAGTAGTTGATGAACCACCATTGTAATAATCTGATATAGTTATTCCGTTAGGTCCTAGTGGAACTTTATGATCTAAACCTATAAATTTACCATCTTCGGTTTTCCATAAGGCAGGGTATAAATAATTGTCATATTTGTTATCATTCCATCTTAAATCTCGTCCACCTGGAAATTCAGTAGTTCCTTCTTTGTCACGTGTAAATAATCCACCTGTATCTGCTGAGTCAATATTTATACACCATAATGTATGATGAAGTTGATATTTATTAGCTATAATATAATCTCTCATCGAACGTAAATATTTTAAATTCACATCAAGTAGTTTATCTCCACCTTCAGTTAAACCACCCCATTCACCAATTAATAAAGGTGAAATTCCATCTTCCATTATATATGCCCAGTTTGGTTTCCAACACTGATCATATAATATTTTTTTTGCTTCATCATCATCTGCTGTTACAAACCCATCTTTAAACCATGACTGTTCAAAAACCAAAGGACCATAATCATGAGGAGAGTAAATAAGTTGTTTCTGATATTTACCTAAGTTTATTGGATAATCTTTTACACCTCTTAGATTTCCGCCCCACCAGTTTCCATAATAATCATTTGTTCCTGTCCATGGGCTGGTGTTTACTTCCTCATCGTCCCATAAACCATCCTTAGGGTACATTTCAACACCCTCTACTAAAATAAGAATGTTTGGATGTACATCCAAGATAGCAAGAGCAGTCTCTTGTGCGACTCTTTTCCAATTGTTTGTATGATCAGAATCGTCCCATATAGCACTTTGAGATTTTATTTTTACATCACCGGTATTTGTATGTGGTTCGTTCTTCAAGTCAAAGCCTATTATAGTATCATCGTTTTTATATCTTTCTGCTACCCATACCCATGCTTCTTTAAATATTTCTTCTGTGATTGTTTTGTTACACCAAAGAGGTGCAGTGTGTCCCTGGTTATCTGTTTCAGCACTATGAACATCAAGAATTACCTTTATTCCCACGCTTTTAAAAGTTTCAAGCATAAGATTAAACAATTCATAACTATTCAAGCCTTCTAGAATAGGGTTGTTGTAGCTTGTATCTGTGGAAGCAGGGTATTCACCTTGGCTCCATGCATACAATAAATCTGTAGCTATAGGCATACGTACAACGTTAATACCCTTGCTAGCCACCATTTTTATATCTGCAATTATATCACTATGATATGAGTCCAATAACATTCTTTCTCTACAGTTAAAACCAAACCAGTTTGCACCTGTAATCCATACCTTATTTCCGTTCTTGTCAACTATATTTGTTCCCTCAACATGTAACCAGTCGTCATTGCAATCATCATCAACAGCATTTACAGTAGAATTATCTGTTTTTTCCTGAACATTCAGTTTTACTACGAAAGAAGATGCCATAATCATCGATATAGACATGGCTACAATTCGTTTTATTGGTATCATTTTAATTCCTCCTAAATTTATTAATACAAAAAGCATACCCACTTATAATAAATAGTATCTTATTTTGCATAAAAAGTCAAGAGTATTTATATAATTTGTTGAAAAAAATGAATTTTGATATATATTTTTTAGTATTATTTATATATCAATTCGCCCGAAACATGTTGTAAGATAATTCATAATATTACCTTATATGCATGCAGGTGGGGTATGGTGTGTTAAATTTTAAAAAATAATGCAGAGTCATAACAGGGGATAGAACCACTGTTTTAACTCTGCATAACATTTATATAAAATTAATCAGCAATTGACAAGAGCATCATTTGTATCATGCATATTTACTGTCTGCTGAATCTGCATTTTTTCTTTTGCTACAGAAAGCATAAGCTTTATGCGGTTTTCCTGGTTAACTCTTGTAGCACCCGGGTCATAGTCTATAGGGACGATATTGGCATTTGAATGACGTTCACATATTTGTCTTATCATACCTTTTCCTACTATATGATTCGGAAGGCACCCGAACGGCTGGCAGCACACAATGTTTTCATAACCGCTTTCAATAAGTTCAAACATTTCAGCTGTAAGAAACCAGCCTTCTCCCATTTTGCTTCCGTGCCCGATGATATCGTCCACAAGACTTTTGATATGTGCATATGTAGATGGAATAGTAAATTTGTGCGTCTGTGCAATGGCATCTATATAGACAGTTTCAATCCTTGTCAGGTAATTAATAATTATTTTTACAATCCATGATTTGATTTTGCTTCCGCCGTATAGCTTAATATCTTCCAGTCTGTTATCTATTTTAAAAATCATAAATCCCATTAATCCCGGAAGCATTACTTCACATTCCTGATTTCTCAGAAATTCTTCCAGATGGTTGTTGGCAAGGGGAGAGAATTTTGCGTATACTTCACCAACAACGCCAACTTTGATTTTGTTTATCTTTTCAGTTTTGACAGCCGCAAAATCAGCACTGATAAGCTTAAGTGTATGTGTTATTTGTTTGATACCTGTAATATTAATTGTTACAAGATCTGTTGAGACTATCTTTATCCATTTTTCTATAAGTGCATCGCTTTCACCGTGATTTATTTCGTATGGACGAACCTGATTTGAGAGTACCATCATTGTATCAGCAAATGACAGAAGTGCTACAGCTTCACGAAGCATCTTCAATGTGAGTTTGAAGCATGAGTCCTTTTCAAGTCCTGAAAGATTGAGTGATATTACAGGTACATCAGGCATATCTGCTTTTGTTAAAGCTTTTCTCAGAAGGTGTATGTAGTTGGATGCACGACATCCTCCTCCTGTCTGTGTAATCATAAGTGCTGTTTTGTTAATATCATATTTTCCGCTTTCAAGAGCACCTATAAGCTGGCCAATGCAAAGGAGTGCAGGATAACATGTATCGTTATGTACATACTTTAATCCTGCATCAACTACTGTCTGACCGTCGTTGTAAAGAAGTTCAACATTATAATCATATTTGCGGAACATTGCACGTAAGAGCTGAAAGTGAATAGGTGCCATATTCGGAATAAGAATAGTATAATCTTTTTTCATTTTTTCTGTGAAGACAGGTCTTTCCGGATTGTTCATATTCTGATTCATCCCTTTCATATTATTCTGTTGCAGCAAAAAGGCTGCGAAGTCGGATTTTTACAGCACCAAGATTAGTTATTTCATCTATTTTAATCTGAGTATATATTTTATTTTCAGCCTCAAGTATAGAACGTACTTCATCGGTTGTAATAGCATCAACACCACATCCGAATGATACAAGCTGAACAATATTTATATTTCTATTTTTTGATTCGGCAACATGTTTTGCAGCTGCAAATAATCTTGAATGATAAGTCCACTGGTTAAGTGCATTTACAGGAAATTTTGATACTCTGGCACTCAGTGAATCCTCAGTCAGAACAACAGCTCCAAGTGAACAGATAAGTTTATCTATTCCGTGGCATACTTCAGGATCAATATGATACGGTCTTCCTGAAAGAACTATCAGAGGCATATGTTCTTTTTCAGCAATTTCTATAAACTCATCGGATTTTTCAATAGACTGGTGCATGAATTTATCATATTCCTCATATGCAAGCCATACTGCCTTCTTTACATCACCAAGAGGTATTTCACCAAAATTTAAAACAAGAATCCTATGGAATTTCTTTATAAAATCCTTTGGTCTGTGAAGTCCTACATAGTCACAGATAAAGTTTACTTTTTCTATTGCTTTGACATTTGACTTGATAACTTCAGGATAATATGCAACTACAGGGCAGTTATAGTGATTGTCTCCGAGGTGTTCATCAATGTTGTAGCTCATACATGGATAGAATATTGTATCAACACCGGCTTCAATAAGCTCCTCAATATGTCCGTGAAGAAGTTTAGCAGGAAAGCAGACTGTATCTGAAGGAATTGTATGCTGTCCTTTTATATATATCTTTCGTGTTGACGGAGGAGATACTACGACCTTGAAGCCAAGTGTTGTAAATAACTTGTGCCAGAACGGAAGAAGCTCATACATATTAAGACCAAGAGGGATACCGATGACTTCTTTTCTTGTCACTTTAGTTTCAGCGTTTATGTAGGCTCCTATAAGTTCATTTTTATATTCATATAAATTATAATGTTTTGTATTGATTTTTAAATCAAAAGCACGTTCACATCTGTTTCCGCCTATGAATTTTCTGCCTCCGTCAAATGTGTTTACTGTAAGTTTGCAATGATTGCTGCATTTTTTACATGTAACTGCTTTGACCTCATGCTTAAAATCAGCCAGATCATTCTGATTGAGAATTGTACTTGGTGCAGAATATTTTTCTGATGCATATAATGCAGCTCCGTATGCACCCATGATTCCTGAAATTTCAGGTCTTACGACTTCACGATTTACTTCCTGTTCAAATGCACGGAGAACAGCATTATTAAGGAATGTTCCTCCCTGAACAACTATATTCTTTCCCAGAGTATCAGCGTTTGTTGCACGGATTACTTTGTACAGTGCATTTTTTACAACGCTTATAGAAAGTCCGGATGAAATATCTTCAATTGCTGCTCCATCCTTCTGTGCCTGTTTTACGCTGCTGTTCATAAATACAGTACATCTTGATCCAAGATCAACAGGCTTCTTGGCAAATAATCCGAGATTTGCAAAATCTGCTATAGAATATTTGAGCGCTGCTGCAAATGTCTGCAAGAAGGAACCACAGCCTGAAGAGCAGGCTTCATTTAGAAAAATATTGTCTATAGTGCCGTTCCTTATTTTAAAACATTTTATGTCCTGACCACCAATATCTATGATAAAATCAACATTTGGCTGAAACTTTTTAGCGGCTGTATAATGTGCAACTGTTTCTACTATTCCGAAATCAACTCTAAAAGCATTTTTAATAATTTCTTCTCCATATCCGGTAACAGCTGATGAAGCAATTTTTATTCCAGGGTACTGCGTGTATACTTCACTGAGAAAATTTTTGATAAACGGAACTGGATTTCCATTGTTAGGCATGTATCTTTGTGTGAGAATATTTCCTGATTTATCTATAATAACTGTCTTTACTGTTGTTGAACCGGCATCAATGCCGAGAAACATATCTTTGCTGAAATCTTCTGTTGTATGTATATTATCTGAATTTTTCTTATGCCTCTGGATAAAATCATCATAATCCTTCTGACTGCTGAAAAGAGGGGAACAACTGTTATATGCCTCATCAGATTTGTAATTTTCTATTTTATTTATAAGCATATGTATGTCAAATTCTTTTGCTGCTTCTGAAATAGCAGCTCCTATTGCAACAAAGTAAAGAGAATTTTCAGGGCAGATACCTTTAAGCTTTAGTGTATTATCAAAGCTGTTGCGAAGTTCAGAAAAATATGTAAGTGGTCCTCCGAGATATACAATATTTCCTTTAATTTCTCGTCCCTGAGCAAGGCCTGCAATTGTCTGATTTACAACAGCATAGAATATACTTGCTGAGATGTCGGATTTTCTGGCACCTTGATTAAGCAATGGCTGGATGTCTGATTTTGCAAATACTCCGCATCTTGAAGCAACAGTATAAATTTTTTCATGTTCCATTGATATTGTATTCATTTCTTCAGGAGTGATATTAAGAAGTGTGGCCATCTGATCAATAAATGCACCTGTTCCTCCTGCACAGCTTCCGTTCATACGTACTTCAAGCTGATCTGAAAGAAATAATATTTTTGCATCTTCTCCGCCAAGTTCTATTACAGTATCTGTATCGGGAAGATATTTTTTAACTGATGAACGTGTAGCGTATACTTCTTGTATGAATGGTATGTCGAGTGCAGATGCAATACCCATACCAGCTGAACCGGAAATACAAAGCCTGAAATTTTTATCAGAGTATTTTTCGTTTATGCCTTTGAGCATTTCTGCTGCACTTTGTGTTATTTGCGAAAAGTGTCTTTTGTATTCCTGAAATATTATGTTATCTTTTTCATCGAATACGATACATTTTATTGTCGTTGAGCCAATATCCAAACCTATTGTTTTCATTATAACTGAACCATGCCTTCCTGAATAAAGTATAAACCGGCAGACCTACAGCAATAGTAAATCTGCCGGAACGTAAATACATTCACATATAATTATATACAAAATACAAATTTTTTTCAAGGCAATTTAATAAAATTTTTAAATAATTATGAAACTTTCTCAAATTGACTATTATAGAGCTCAGCATAAAATCCATTTTTAGCAAGTAATTCATTATGATTGCCGCTTTCGATTATATCTCCGTCTTTCATAACAAGGATAAGATCCGCATTTTTTATGGTAGATAATCTATGGGCAATTACAAATGATGTTCTTCCGACCATAAGTTTATCCATGGCTTCCTGAATAAGAATTTCAGTTCTGGTATCAACTGAGCTTGTTGCCTCATCAAGAATAAGCATAGGAGCATTTTCAATCATTGCTCTTGCAATAGTAACAAGCTGTTTCTGACCTGCTGAAAGGCTTGCATTGTCATTAAGCACTGTATCATATCCATTCGGAAGTGTTGAGATAAAATGGTGTAATCCGACTGCCTTACATGCTTTTACAACATCTTCATCAGTGACATTTTTCTTGCTGTATATAATATTTTCTTTTATTGTACCTTCAAATATCCAAGTATCCTGAAGAACCATACAGAATAAGTCATGAACATTTTCTCTTGTAATGTCGTTTATTGATACGCCGTCAACTAATATATTTCCGCTGTTTGTATCATAAAATCTCATCAGAAGGTTTACCATGGTAGTTTTGCCGGCACCGGTAGGTCCTACGATTGCAATTTTCTGACCTGCTTTTGCAGAAGCTGAAAAATCATTGATTATTATCTTATCAGGAGAATATCCGAATTTTACATTTTTGAATTCAATGTCTCCCTTGACATTGCTGAGAACTGTTGTCTTGTCAGATTCATTTGGAAGTTCAGGCTGTTCAAGAAATTCAAAAACACGCTCGCTTGCAGCAGCAGCCGACTGAAGACTTGTAGTAGCCTGTGCAATCTGAGAGAGAGGCTGTGTAAATAGTCTGACATATAAAGAGAAAGCTATGATAACACCAAATGTTATTTTGCCGTCAAATGTGAGTGCACCTCCGACTACACATACCGCAACATATCCAAGACTTCCCATAAATCCCATGAGCGGCATCATAAGTCCTGAAAGGAACTGTGCTTTCCATGCACTGTTATAAAGTTTATCGTTTATTTCTTCAAATGTTTTCTTTGACTCTGCTTCACCATTATAAGCTTTTACAACAATATGACCGGAATATGTTTCTTCAATAAGACCATTTATCGAACCAAGCTCTTTTTGCTGGTTAATAAAATGTTTCTGTGATTTTGACATTATAAATCCCATAAAACCGAATCCTATCAGTGAAGCAGCTACAGCGGTACCTGTCATAATCAGATTTGTATCAATCATCATTATAAGTGAACCTATGAGGAGAGTTATGGCAGATACAAGTGTACCAACGCTCTGATTAAGAGTCTGACCTATTGTATCAACATCGTTTGTAACTCGGCTGAGAATGTCACCATTACTGTTTCTGTCAAAGTAACTCAGCGGAAGTCGGTTGATCTTGGATGATATCTCTGCTCTCATGCTTTTGGATACCTTCTGAGTTATTGCTGCCATTATCAGTCCCTGTACTGTACTTAAAACAGTTCCTAAGCCATACAGAATAACGAGAAGTGTACAGATATCTATAATAGAGTCAAAATCTATTTTTGACATCATGCCTTTCATAATTAAATCTGTAATATCACTTAATTTATTCGGACCCATAATTGTAAATACTGTTCCTACAGCTGCAAATATCAATGCAATAATTATCGCAAAGATATACGGACGGCAATAAGAAATAAGCTTTTTTATTGTTGCTTTGAAATTTTTTGGTTTTTCTCCGGCACCCATACCACCATGACCGCCGCCCATTACAGAACCCTTAGGTCGGTTATCTTGGCTCGAATTTTTTTCACTGTTCATTTTCAAGTTCCTCCTTTGAAAGCTGTGAATACGCAATTTCCTGATATACACTGCATGATTTCATAAGCTCCTTGTGAGTACCCATACCCACCATTTTTCCTTCATCAAGGACAATGATTCTGTCAGCATCAATAATTGTTCCTATACGCTGGGCAACAATAAGATTTGTAGCACCGTTTGTTTCTTTTTTGAGTGCGGAGCGGAGAACTCTGTCAGTCTTATAGTCAAGCGCTGAGAATGAATCGTCAAAAATATATATCTGTGGTTTTCTGCATACTGCACGTGCTATTGCAATTCTTTGTTTCTGGCCACCTGAAACATTGGAACCGCCCTGAGCAATAGGGGAATTATATGAATCACACATTTTTTCAACAAATTCCTGTCCCTGTGCGATTTTAACAGCTTTTTTTATATCACTTAAAGAATATTTTTTATTGCCGTTATCTCCATATCCTACATTTGAAGCAACAGTTCCGGTGAAAATTATGGCTTTTTGTGAAACGTATCCCAGAATGTTATGCAGGGCATCTGATTTATAATTTTTTACGTCAACACCGTTTACAAGAACTTCTCCTTCAGATATATCATAAAATCTTGGAATAAGATTTATAAGTGTTGTTTTTCCGCTTCCGGTTGATCCTATAAATGCAACAGTCTCACCCTTGTTTGCCTTGAAGCTTATATCATTAAGTGCATATTCATTGGCATCAGGATATTTAAAGCTGACATGCTTAAATTCAATTTTTCCTGTTTCTTTTGTTTTCTTTGAAAAAGTTCCGTCAGGAATAGAATTTTCAGTATTAAGAACTTCTTTTATACGTCGTGCTGAAACTGTAGCTCTTGGGAGAATAATAAATATCATTGTCAGCATCATAAATGCCATTACAACCTGAATTGCATATGCAGCAAATACAACCATATCGCTGAATACACCAGGTTTATCCATAAGCTCTGCGTCATCAATGATATATGATCCTATCCAGTATATTGCGAGACTTAATCCATTCAATACAAGTGTAATAACAGGGCCAAGTACAGACATTACGCATTGTGTGAACAGGTTTGTTGATGTAAGATCACTATTTGCTTTTTCAAATTTATTTTCCTGATATGATTGAGCATTGTATGCTCTTACAACCCTGAGACCTGTAAGATTTTCACGAGTTACGCGGTTAATATTATCAGTGAGTGTCTGGATTATTTTAAATTTAGGAATGGCAAGACCAATAATTATTGCTATAACAATTACAAGAAACAGAACAAATATACCTGTTGCTGCTGTCCACTGCCAGCTTTTATTTGCAATTTTCAATATAGCAAAAATTGCAAGAATAGGAGCTTTTATCAGGACCTGAAGACCCATGACAAGAAACATCTGAATCTGATTGATATCATTTGTTGAACGTGTAATAAGACTTGCAGTAGAAAAAGCATTGATTTCACTTTCAGAAAATCCGATTACCTTATTGAATACAAGACTTCTCAGTCTTTTTGAAAAAGAACATGCAACTCTTGCAGTAAAGAATCCTACAATTACTGCGCTTGCAAGACTTCCGAGTGCACAAAGCATCATCCATCCTCCGGAAATCCATATATCCTTAATAAGACTGCCCGGTGTCTGGATATACATTGTGATGTCAGACATATAATCAGGCAGTTTCAGATCAAGCCAGACCTGGGCTACGATAAGAATAAACGAGATAAATATTATCAGCCATTCTTTTGATTTAAGATATTTAAGTACTTTGAGCATATTTTTCCTCCTGTGTATATTGTATATTATTTGTTATCAATATTGTAAAGCATTTTTTTGAAAATATCAGTTATAAAAAGTATTTCTTCATCTGTAAGATTTTCAAAAAGTTTGTTCTGGGCCTTTTCAATATTTTTTATTACCTTTGCCTCAATATCACGGCTTTTCTGAGTAATGCCTATAGTTTTATAACGGTTATCAGCTGCGGAAACAGTTCTGGTAATAAATCCTTTAGCTTCAAGTCTTTTGAGTATTCCCGTTACAGTAGGATTTGACAGACCGAATTTTTTTTCAATATCCTTTTGATTTATTTCTTTATTTTGTGACCGGATAAGGAACATCAGTGTGTGTGCCTGAGAATGAGTCAGATCAAGTTCATCGAAATCATGATTACAGTTCTTTCCGAACTTAAGCTGGATTTGTTTGAAAAGAAATGCAGCGTCGCTTTTGTTGTCATGCATCAATTCATATTGCCTCCCTTTTAGATAGCATACTATGTATATTAACATGTTTTAAGTATTATGTCAATAAAAAAACTCAACAACAGATCGGAAGAGCACACGTCTGAACTCC
>OCTV010000794.1_pt1 | contig 11971 bp, 10 predicted proteins | sample 1539101 | NCBI WGS metagenome assembly OCTV01 (sample SAMEA3991422, study PRJEB22521) | metagenome | biome: anthropogenic terrestrial biome; feature: sewage plant; material: sludge | place: Sweden | collected 2012-09-26 | reverse complement strand
CGGGAGCGGGAGACCAATTCCTTTGTGCGAGCCTAGCAGGATGCGGAAAAAGTCCGTCCAGCGGCGTTCTCGCTTCGTTCAGAGGATCACCGGACGGCGCAGAGTACGATTCACCTCTTCGCTCGCTGCGGCCTCGCTGGACGGCCTTTTTGCGCATCCTGCTGGCGATTCTGACGCTGCCATGGCATGCGAGCTGTCCGGGATGTATTACGCAAGAATTGACTTTTCCACAGTTTGGTAGCAGCGGGGGCTCATAGCAGCTTCCATGTGAACCACAGGAGGGAACCATGAGCGCGACGACACGATTTTGGTTGGTGTTTCCGCTCCTCTCACTGGTGCTGGCGTTGTCCGTTTCCGATCCCCAAGCCCGTGCCGGCGAGGCCGGCAGTTCTCCCAATGTGACCATCAGCGATGTGCGTGTGCGGCTCTCCGATCACGGCCCCGTGGTCCTGCTCTCGGCGGACGGCAAAACCATTCCCGTCTTTGTCGATCACACGGTTGCCGCCTCCATTCAAGCGGCCTTGACCGGTGAGAAATTGCCCCGCCCGCTTTCCCACGACCTGATGCATACCATTCTCGAGTCGCTCGGTGGTCGTGTGGTCCGGACCGTGATTACCCTCAAAGCGGGAACGTATTACGGAAGTTTGACTGTGGCGTTCCAGGGGCAGGAAAAGGTCTTCGACAGCCGGTCCTCAGACTCCATTGCCTTGGCGATTCACTTCCAGGCGCCCATTCTCGTGGGACGAGATATGTTGGATGCGGTCGGCACGTCGATAGGGGAACCCAAGCCGGAAGCCCTGTAGCGTCGCGAAGCCTGCCTGCACGATGTGCGCAGTTCGCCCTGCTCTTCGCTAGACCCTTCCTGCCAAGAAACGGGCAGTGCTGGCGTTTTACGGGGTTCTGGCCTATCGTACGAGTGATGCGAAGCACCGTCTGTCGACGGGCACGGAGGCCGAATTCACAATGAAGAATCAACGCAAGCATGAACGTGTTCACGTTCAGTTTCGCAGTCATTTTTCGATGAAGGGGAAGATGCTGGCCGGAGACGGGGATCTGACCGACCTGTCTCCCGGCGGCTGTCGTATTCTCAGCTCGGTGCAGGTTCTGGTCGGCGCCGAGGTGGAGCTGTGCATTTTCCCGGGGGACAGTGCCAACCCCATTCTCATCGATGGGGCCACCGTGCGCTGGTGTCAGCCGAACGAATTCGGTCTCTCGTTTACGAAGATCCGAGTGCCTGTGCAGCGCCAACTGACCGATGTCTGGCGCAAACTCGCCAAACCCGCCTAGCAGGCTGTCTTTCCAGCGGGCGTCCTCGCCGGCGCCACGATCACTTAGATCTTCATGGCGTCGCGCACTTCGGCCATGGTCTGGGATGAGACGGCCGTGGCGCGGCGGCGCCCGTCTTCGGCGATCTCGTCCAGGCGCGACGGATGCTGGGTAAGGGTGGCGCGGGCGTCCCACATCGGTGCCAGGCGCTCCACCACCCGATCGGCCACCAGCTTCTTGCAATCGATGCAACCGATAGCCGCCTTGCGACAGTCTTGGTTGACCTGCTCGATCACCGGCAGCGGTGAGAAAATCTTGTGAAAGTCGTAGACGGGGCAGACATCCGGGTTGCCGGGGTCGTGGCGTCGCACCCGCGCCGGATCGGTGATCATGGTCTTGATTTTCTGCCGGACGACGGGTTCCTGATCGGAGAGGTTGATGGCGTTGCCGTAGCTCTTGCTCATCTTGCGCCCGTCGGTGCCCAGGACCTTCGCAAACTTGGTGAGGTGTTCCTGCGGGTCTGGAAACACCGGACGATAAAGGCTGTTGAAACGGCGCGCGAGTTCGCGAGTGAGTTCGAGGTGCGGCAACTGGTCTTTGCCGACCGGCACGAAATCGGGCTTGTAGAGGAGGATGTCCGCGGCCTGCAGGACCGGGTAGCCCAGAAAGCCGTAGGTGCTCAGGTCGCGCTCCTTGATCTCTTCCTGTTTCTCCTTGTAGGTCGGGTTTCGTTCCAGCCAGGAGACCGGAATGATCATGGAAAACAACAGATGGAGAATGGCATGGTCCGGCACCTGGGACTGGACGAAAACGGTGGCGCGCTTCGGGTCGATCCCGGCTGCCAGCCAATCGATCAGCAGTTCCCGCACATATTCTTTGATGCGGCTGGTGTCGGCGTAGTTGGAGGATAAGGCATGCCAGTCCGCCACGAAGAAGAAGCACTCGTACTGCTCCTGCAGCGCGTTCCAGTTCTCCAGCGCGCCCAACCAATTGCCAAGATGGAGCAGGCCGCTCGGCTGCATCCCGCTGAGTACCCGTTTCTGACCCGTTGTCATGCCATCACTCCTGTATTCTTGCAGGATGCTGAAAGAGCCCGCCGGCCTCGTCCTCGCTTTGCCTCGGTGCTTCGCTCGCTGCGGCCTTGCTGGACGGCCCTGGTGAGCATCCTGAGTCGCTGGTCGATCTCGCCTGAAATTTCAATGGATCGATTTTCTTTCCACCGGCACCGCACCCGTCAGTCCAGTGGGACGAACCTTCCCTGTTTGACTTGAATCAGAAAGACGCGGCGATTGAGTGTGCCGTCGGGACTGAACCCGCTCGGGCCGCTCAAGGTCGGCAGGTCATGTTGCATCATTAAGAAGTCGCGGACGCCTTCGCCGGTGGTCGCCCCCCGCTTGATGGCTTCCACAGCCAATCGTGCGGCGTCATAGCCCTGGGCAGCGAACAGCGAAGGGGTCGCTTGAAACCGTTTGCGATACCGCTCCACAAATTCCTGTACGATCGGGCTGCTGCTCTCTGCAAAGAAGCCATCGACAAAGACACTGCCTTCGACGGTTCGATCGGCGACCCGCGCGAAATCCGGAGTGTTCCATCCGTTGGCCCCAAGCAACGGAACCGCGATGTCAAAAAACGCCAATTGGGCTGCCAGCAGTCCCACATCCAGCGAACGTCCAGGGATGAACACGGCGTCGAACCCCGGTGAGTAGAGCAGGCGCTTGCCTTTCTTGCCTCCCTGTCTGATCCCGGTTTTGGCCGGATCGTTGTCGACTTGCACTTCCACGCCGTATTTCTTCAGATCCTCGGCTTTGAGCTTGCCGATCACGGCGCGAAAGTCGCTGTCGCCTTCCTTGTAGGGCTCGCTCACGATCAGTTCTCCGTCCTGTTGCCGGACTTCTTGCGCGAACAAGCGGGCCAGGTCGCGGCCGTAGGCGGTATCGGGATAGAGAATGGCGACGCGTTTGTACTGCTGTTCCCGGATCGCATAGTCCGCCACGCGTTTGGCCTGGTGGCCATAGGTAAGCGCTGTGCTGAAGACGTAGCTGCCGAATCGTCGAAGGTTCGGGGCGGTGGCGCTGGGCGTGATCAGCGGAATGCGTGTCCGTTCGGCCATTTCAGCCATCACCGGCAGGTTCTTGGACAGGAGCGGGCCGATCACGGCGAGCGGGCGATCGTCGGACAATACGCCGGAGAGTTCATCCAGAAAGGCGGCACGGTCAGATTCCGTATCCTTGACGATCAGGCCGATCGAGGGTGTCTCGCCGCCGTCTTTGGAGCGTTCGAGGGCCAGCTGGATGCCGTTCAATACCTCGGCTCCGAAAGGGGCCAGCTTTCCGGACATGGGAAAGATGGCGGCGATGGAGTAGGGATGTGATTTGAACTTTGTCCGCACCACCGCCTGGAGGTCGGCCGCTTTTGCGGCATAGGGATGGTTGGGGAAGCGGCTCAGGAAGAGGCGCAAATCCCGTTCGACCAGATGATCTTCTCCGGCGGCGGTATGGAGTTCGATGAGCTTGATGGAGGCCAGATCTCCCGGAAATGATTTCGGGTAGGCCTCGCGGACGCGCACGAGCGCCGGAGCGTCGAGTTGCTCATTGACGAGTTGCCGGATCTGGCCTTCGGTTTCATGGGCCTGGTCGCCGGCATCCAGCGGAATCTCATCCAGCCAGGCTTGGATGGCCCGGAGGTAGTCTTTCTTCTGCGCCTGGAATTCGCCCGTGAGCCGCAGCGCATCGCGCTTGATGGCGGGATCGGCGGAGAGGCTGCGGACCTCGGAGAGCAGCGGGAGCGCCAGGTCGAGGTTGCCCGCGCGCGCGTGAGTTTTGGCGAGCAGCAGTTTGGCCCGATCGGCCAGGTCAGAGCTGGGAAATTCGCCGAGCAGCTGATTGACGTAGCGGACGGTTTCCGCATGTTCTTTCATGCCGAACATGGCCGCGGCCATCAACAAGTAGGCATCGTCGAGGAGGTCGGGAGGGGGACCGCTTTCGATGAAGCGTCGCAGCATGACCGCTGCGGCTTCCGGTTGTTCCGAGTCGATCAGACGTTTGGCCTGGTCGAGCACGGACTGGCCGGCGGCAGTCGGCGATTTCGATTGCTCTGTGCGGGACGGCGCTGGATTCTTTTTGGCAGGGGCTGCCTCACCGAGCGTGACTAGGCCCGCGAGGAACGCCACCGCGAGGGCGACGCTGCACGCGCGGAGATGCGGGGCGCGGGGTACTGATCGAGGAACCATTGACTCCTGTGCATGGCGAACGCTCTCGCCGCAAGTGAGGCTACTATAGGAAACAGGTGCGGGGGTGTCAAGGTAACTCGAGGTCGATGCGTTGTGTTCGGAAGGAGGCTTGGCTATAGTCGATGCAGCCTGTTCCTCGTCGCATTCAGCAAGGGTGTTTCCCATGAGCCGTGAGTCGGAGGATCTGTCTGCGCCGGTCCCGGAGCGACTCCCGCTGGAGCCGTTCATCGAGCGCTACTGGGATCATGTGCGGATCGCGCGGGGCTTGTCACGCAATACGCTGCTGGCATATCAGCGGGACGTCGCGACGTTTCAGCGCTATCTCCGGGATCGGCAGGTCTCTGATGTGCGGGAGATGTCGCCTCCGCTGCTGGCCGGATTTCTCGATCATCTGCATCGGTCAGGCCTCGCGTCGTCGTCCCGCGCGCGCGCGCTTGCCGCGGTCAGGAGTCTGTTCCGCTTTCTGAAGCAGGAGGGGATGATTGCCGCCAACCCGACCGTGAGTTTGCGCAGCACCTCGCGCGCCCGACGGTTGCCGAAAACGCTCAGTCCCGAGGAGGTGACGCGTCTTCTGGATCTGCCGCCCCGTCCATTGCCGGAAGATCATCGTGATCGCGCGATGGTGGAGGTGCTCTATGCCGCCGGGGTGCGTGTGTCCGAATTGATCTCGCTGCGGATTGACCAGTGCAATCTGGATGTCGGCTATGTCGGTATCACTGGCAAGGGCGATAAACAGCGTGTCGTGCCGATCGGACGTCCGGCGATTGAGGCGTTGCAGGCCTATCTCCTCGCTGCGCGACCGGCGCTGCTGAAACAGCGGTCGTCACGATTTGTGTTCGTGAGCCGTCGTGGCACGCCGCTCACGAGGCAGGCTTTCTGGAAATTGCTCCGCGCGCGTGCGCACCGGGCCGGCATCAAGAGGATTCCTTCGCCTCATATGCTGCGACATTCCTTCGCCACGCACTTGTTGCAACGGGGGGCCGACTTGCGATCCGTGCAGGCGATGTTGGGGCATGCCGACATCGCGACGACGCAAATTTACACGCATGTGGATTCGTCACAGTTGAAAAAAGTCCACACTGCGTGTTTCCCGCGCAACAGATCGCGTCGTTGAGCCCCCTTCGTGCCGTCCGTGAGTACCACCGTGATAGAAATTTTTGCTTTCCACGAATCCTGCAAGAATAATGCATGATTCCTGGTTGACACTGCTTTGTGGAGTTGATAGCATCCCGAAAATCTGCCGAGAGCGAGAAAAATCGGGCGGATAGCTCAATTGGGAGAGCGCTGCCCTTACAAGGCAGAGGTCACAGGTTCGATCCCTGTTCCGCCTACCAATGAAGAAATGCAGGGAATTGCGCGTAAGGCATTGCCTTATCCATTAGTAGTGATGTACAAGAGTACACTCTACCGTATTTAGACTGTTTGATTCTGAAGATCTGAATTCTTCTTCCGCCATCTTGGGTTGCGTGGGGCCGTCGTTCAGCCTGGTTAGGACGCCAGATTGTCAATCTGGAAGTCGCGGGTTCAAATCCCGTCGGCCCCGCCATTCCCCCAGCTTTTGGTACAATCCATGCTTACCGTTTTCATGCGACGCCATGTGAAGGGAAAGGTCTAGGCTCATGTTCCAATCAGGCGTAATGGGGTTGGTGGGCTCACTGGGGGCGGTCTCGAAAATCGTTCTTCTACTGCTCTTTGTCGCTTCGATTCTCTCCTGGGGTGTGATTTTCTACAAATGGCGGACTTTCAAAGCGGCGGATCGCGAGGATCAGCGGTTCTTCAGCGCGTTTACGAAGATTCGCGATCTCGATGAACTGTATCGCCAATCCAAGCGGGCCGACGGCAGCCCGAGCGCGCGTGTATTTCAGGGCATTATGGATCGCGTCCTGACGGTGTCCGGGGATGGCACAGTGAGTGCGTCTCAACCGGCCAGTGCCTCGAAGGATCCGGTGGCTGCGATCGATCATCAATATATGGACAAGACCGTGGCCTATCTGGTGCAGAACCAAGTCTCGCATTTGGAATCGTACCTGCCCGTGCTGGCCACGACGGGGAACATTACCCCTTTCATCGGATTGCTGGGGACGGTGTTGGGTATCATCGACTCGTTTCGTGAGATCGGGACTCAGGGAACTGCGAGCATCGCGGCTGTGGCTCCCGGCGTGTCTGAAGCGTTGGTGGCGACCGCGGCCGGATTGTTTACCGCTATTCCTGCCGTGATCTTCTACAACTATTATCTGACCCGCATTCGTAAGACCGTGTTCCGGATCGAATCGTTCACAGTGGAGGCGATGCGTTCATTGCAGACCCGGATGAAGCAGGCCGCAGTTGGGGGGCAGTTGTGACGTCGGAGACCAGACACCGGCGCTTCATGGCGGAGATCAACGTGATCCCGCTGGTGGACGTGGTGTTGGTGTTGCTCGTGATTTTCATGGTGACCGCCCCCATGTTGTATCGCGGGATGGATATCAATCTTCCCAAGTCCGCCAGCAATACGATTAAGCCTGAAGCGAGAGCGGTTTTGTCCATTGAGCGCGATCAGCGTTTGTATTTGGATAAGGACGCGGTGAGTGTCGTGCAACTCGAGCGGAAGCTTCGGGCCTTGAAAGATCAAAGCCCCGATGTCTCGCTCTATCTCCGCGCCGATCGGGACGTGCCTTACGGGATCGTGGTGCAGGTGATGGACAGTGTGAAGAAAGCCGGGATTGAGAAGCTTGGTATGGTGACGGAGCCTACAGGTGCCGAACGCGTGAGTGAGTCGGTCGCGACCCCCGCGCAGCCACGCAAAAGGTAGCGGCGCCGCGACTCGCGCGCCACACGGTCGTATCGCAAGTCATGACGTTCCAAGCCCTGCCAAGACATACCGCGCTCTTTCTGATCGGGGATGTGGGTGAAGCCGGAAGCCGCCGTCTTCGCAAGACGGTTGTGGTGTCCCTGGTGCTCCACCTCTGCCTCCTATCCGTGATTATGGGTGCCAAGTTCTTTAAGAAAACAGAACGTCCGCTCTCGGCGGTGGAAGTCTCGCTGGTCACGTTGCCGCCTGTGGAAGCGAAGCCCGAGCCGAAGGTTGAGAAGGCGGTTCCCCATCCCACACCCAAGCCGGTGCAATCTGCTCCGATGCCCGTGCCTCCCAAGACGGTGCAGACCCCAACACCGCCTCCGATTCCGCCTCCGGTCCAGGCCGCTCCGGTGGCCAAGTCGGCGCCACCAGCTCCGGCACCGGCTCCTGCGCCTCGTTTGCAGGCTCCTGTGCTGGCGGCGCCACAGCCCGTTCCGCAGGCTGCGAAGTCGCCTTCTTCCGCCCCCGTGACCAACCGGGCGGATGTGCTTCGGGATGTGATGAAAGATATCGAGTTGCCGCCGAATGCGCCCCAGTATGGCGATCTGGCCCCGATGAAACCGGCGGAGGTGAAAAAGTCTGCTCAGCCGAAAGTGGGTGGACCTGAGCGATCAGACCTGGATGCGATGCTGAAGAAATTGAACGTGCCCGAGATGGCCGCCGCCCAAACCGCGCCTCCGCAGGAACCTCCCAAGCCGGCTGTCACTCCCACGAAGCGCGCCTCTCTCTCTGAAGAGATGAATAACGACCTTGATCGCGAACTGCAGGATTTGAAGAAACTGCCATCCCTTCCGCCGGTCAAAGCGACTGAGCCGGTGCGGGAGGTGAAGCCGATGTTCCGCGAACCGCAGCCGGTTGCGAGTGCTCCGCCGGTGACGGCCAGTGTCCCCCGTAGCAAGCCTGAAACCCGGTTGCGCGTGGCAGGGATGCCGGGATCGAATCAATACCTGGCCCGTGTGCAGGCCAGGATCAGCAGTTTCTGGACGGCACCGCCGGTCGATATTTCGGGCAAGGTCCTGACCGTCACCGTGCGGTTCCGCTTGGAGCGCGATGGCCGGGTGGGGTCGGTCATCATCGAACAGTCGTCCGGCAACGATTACTATGATATGGCTGCGCAACGGGCCGTGCAGAGCGCGATTCCGTTGCCACCCTTTCCGCCGGATTTGACGGATTCTTATTTTGATGCCCACTTTACTTTTGCCGTAGGCGAGGCTGCAGGATGAATCGTGTGATCATTGGTCTTATGATTGCCCTCTGTGTCGTGGTGGGAGCCGGGCTCTTCGGGATTCTGGATTCCCGCGCGACCGATGTGTTTCTGGAGGCAACCCGGCCGGACTTTCAAAAGATTCCCATTGGAGTATTCGGTTTTCAGAACGGCGGCGGTCCCGAATGGCTCGGGGGCCGTATCGAGGAAGTGCTGAAGGCGGATCTTCAACGGTCCTTGGTCTTTTCGCTGGTGGATTTGCCTGCCATCGGGGTGAAGGCGCGTGAGGTGTCGACCACCGACAAGGCGATCTTTAAGCAGGCGGCAGAGAACGGCGTCTCCGTCCTGGTCTGGGGGAAGTCGGGCCAGAAGAACGGCAGCAAAGACAGCGAGTTGTTGATGGACGGCTTCGTCTACGACAGCGGCAGCGATGAAGTCGTCGGTGGAAAGCGTTATGTGGGTTCAACCTCGGTCGTGCGGTTGATGGCGCACCGGTTTGCCGATGAATTGGTGTTTCGTTATACCGGAGAGCCGGGCATCGCCAGGACCAAAATTGTATATGTCGCGGAGCATGGCAATGCCCGTGAATTGTTCGTGATGGACTACGATGGATATGAGCCCAAGCAGATTACGGCGGACGGCTTTCTGAATCTGATGCCGCGCTGGTCGCCCGATCGCCGGTTCATTGTGTTCACAGCCTATCGGAGCCGGAATACCCAGGACATCGATATCCTGGAACTGGCGACCGGCAAACGGTGGACGCTGGTCTCAATGGCGGGGCTGAACATTACGCCTGCCTTGTCGCCAGACGGGAATTTTCTGGCGTTTGCCAGCAGTCAGGACGGCAATTCCGAGATTTATAAACTCGACACCCGTACCAAGACTCCGCAGCGGCTGACGGTGAATCAGGGGGGCGATCTCTCGCCGACCTGGTCGCCCACCGGCCGCGAGATTGCATTTACCTCGGACCGCGGAGGCGCTCCTCAAGTCTTCATCATGAGCGCAGACGGGTCCAACGTTCGTCGCCTGACCTACGAAGGCGACTACAATGCCGCTCCGGCCTGGTCGCCGCGCGGCAACTGGATTGCGTATGTCTGCCGGACCGCTCAGCGGTTGTATAAGATCTGTACCGTGTCCCCCGACGGACAGAAGCGGGTTCAGGTCACGACGGGGCCCGGGATCGATGACTCGCCGTCATGGTCTCCCGACGGCCGGCATATCACGTTCAGTTCGACCGTCGACGGCAAAAGCCACATCTATATGGTGGATACGGACGGGAAAGGGTTGGAACGCATCACGTTCGGTGGCACGCACAATAGTTCGCCGTCCTGGTCCCCGGCGCTGTAGGTACGATCATCAGGCAATACCCGAGTCTACGATATATTAACCATTCACCAATCCATGAGGAGTCACGATATGAGGATACCGGTAGCGACAATGGGCCTGACACTGACAGTCGGGATGCTGTTGGTCATGCAGGGTGGGTGCTCGAAGAAGTCTATTCAGTCGGGTGGTGACGCGCAGTCAACGGAGCGTGGTATGGCCAAGTCGGGCGGGCCTGCTCCGGCTCCACTCGCGTCAACCGGGGGGATGGATGCTCCCAGTGCGACATTCCCGGACTTGTCTCTCTCCAGCAAGCCGGATGATTTGGAGACCGGCGGATTGCGCGGGTTCGATTCGGTGTCGGGTGGAAAAGCGCCTTCCGAAGAACGCTTGGGCGGCGGGGGCACGATGTTGGCCAAGGTCGAGCCGTCGGAGAGCACGGCGCGCCAGATCGAGGACATTCGTCGCGAACAAGCCAAGGAACAAGCGGCATCCGCAGAAGCCGGATTGCGCGACGTGTTCTTTGGTTATGACAGCTGGACCATCACCGAAGAGGGACGGCAATCCTTGACGCAGGATGCGCAGTGGATCAAGGCGAATGCGGGTGCACTCGTGAAGATCGAAGGCCATTGCGACGAACGCGGCACGCTGGCCTACAATCTGGTGTTGGGCGAAAAGCGCGCCAAGGCCGTGCGGAACTATCTGGTCGAGCTTGGTGTGGGCGCCAACCGGTTGGCAGTGGTGTCCTACGGCAAGGAACGGCCATTCTGCAACGAACGGAGCGAAAGCTGCTATCAGCAGAACCGTCGCGGCCACGTGGTCGTGCGGTCGAAATAACTGTTCCGATCAGGGATGATGTGACATGATTCTCCGGAGCAACGCCGGTAAGGGAGACCTGTCATGGACAGTGGATGGCCAGATCGAAGTGAAATGGTAACGAACCCATCATTCGGGCGCCTCGGAGCGGTCGGCGGCAAAGCTGCGCCGGCCCGACTCGGTGTGCTCGTGCTGGTCGCGTCTGGGTTGACCTTGTTGTCGGGATGTGTGGCGCAGCAGGCTGACCTGAAACAGACGGAGCGTGAACTGCAGCGTCGTATCAAGCAGACGACGGAGGAGCAGGCTCAGACAAGGGCGCGTCAAAACCAGGAAATCGTCTCACTACGTGAGCAGGAAATTCCTAAGTTGAGTGGCGATGTGGGGGAGGCTATTCACCGCACGAAGGCCCTGGACGCGCGGCTGGATGACTTGATGGCGAAATTGGCCTCTCAGGATTCGAAGCTCAGTCAGCGAATGAGCGAGGGGGAGAAACGCTCCGCTGAAGAAAGCAAGCGATTGGGTTGGGTCGAAAAGCAGCTGGTCGATCAGGATGCCTTGCTCAAAGGCGAGCGGGACCGGAATCGGGCGGAACTCGCGTCGGTGACGGCTCGTTTGGATCAAGTCACCGCTCACATGGACGCCATTCAGAAAAACGTTCTGGATGCCATGCAGAAGACCACGACGGTGCTCGCGCAAAAAGTCGATTCGCGCCTGGACGATCAGCAAAAGGTCTTGCACGGTCTCGAAACGCGGTCCCAGAATGTGGCGCAGCTCGATTCACAGAACAAGGTGTTGGCCGACCAGGTTTCCAGGCTCAACCAGGCATTGGTGGATTTCAAGCAGGCGTTGGGTAACTTGGGAGAACGCGTCGTTCAGCAGGACCAGGCGGTGAAGCATCTGGCCGCGTCGCTGGACCAGGACACCGTGGCGTTGAATAAACGGACGGATGCATTGGCTGGAAAAATCGAGGCGGACAACAAGGTGACGGCGGAACACTTGAACGAAGTGAACCGGAGCGTGGCCTCGGTGGCGAAGGCGTTGGAAAATGCCGGCGGTAAATTCGTATCCCGCGAAGATGACCATGAGCGCCGTATCGATGAGACGACGCGCGAACTGGGTCATGTGCAGGCGCAAATCCAGACCCTGGACAAAAACTTGGAGAATCAACACGCGTTCTTGAAGCAGGTCGAGCAGCATCTGTCGGCTTTGCGCGTCAGCGCGTCGCAGCGGGCCGAGCAGGCGCCGGCCGTCGCGGAAGTGGCGCCGCTTGCACAGTCGCAGGCCATGCCGTCGCCGG
>OCTV010000783.1_pt1 | contig 12089 bp, 13 predicted proteins | sample 1539101 | NCBI WGS metagenome assembly OCTV01 (sample SAMEA3991422, study PRJEB22521) | metagenome | biome: anthropogenic terrestrial biome; feature: sewage plant; material: sludge | place: Sweden | collected 2012-09-26 | reverse complement strand
CAGGTCTATAAAAATCAGGTTTCCTAAATCTCTAATCTTCTGGACAAAGCCACATACTGTGACTTCACCGCTTTGTGGGATTTCCCCACAATAATGGCTTCTCTTCAAGCCTTTCATTGTATCCATTTTTATTCTCCTTTTTATAAGTGCTTTGGTAATATTAAATAGTTAATTAACGATCCACAGACTATGAACAGAAAAAGAATAGGTGAGAAAACTAAAGGATCTCTAAATAAAATTCCTGAGCTCATTCCTAATAGCATAAATAATATTAAAAAAAATCTTCCAATTTTATATCTGCGAAGTGTGGTTCCCGACAACATATAAGATTTGTTCTTATATTGCAGAATATTTCCCGTCTTTTTTGCCATAAAGGCTTCCCATCTTGTAATACTATCTTCTCCTTTAATGTCACTAATTTAGAATGTCCCCAAACATATCTGCCATTTGAATATTTGCATAATTGTCAATAAATTTATCATCAAGCTTGAGCTCACTCTGCTCGCCTGTCTTCATATTCTTGAGCTTAATTTCGCCTGTTTCAATTTCATTGTCGCCGAGTACTATTACATATTCTGCACCGATTTTGTCAGCGTATTTCATCTGTGCCTTGAGTCCTCTGCCCATTACATCATACTCAACCCAGAAGCCGTCAGCACGAAGCTCTTTTGTGAGCGTGATTGCCTTGAGCAAAGCATTTTCGCCCATTGTTGCAATGAAAAGATTGCATTTTTTAGGCTGGATGAAGTCACATCCCTGACTCTCCATTGTGAGAATGAGTCTTTCAAGTCCCATAGCAAAGCCAAGTGCAGGAGTTTTATTTCCGCCAAGCTGTTCAACAAGTCCGTCATAACGTCCGCCGCCGCATACAGTTCCCTGTGCACCGATGTCAGTAGTGATAAATTCAAAAACAGTCTTTGTATAATAATCAAGTCCACGGACAATCTTCGGATTGATTGTGAAGCCGATATCCATTGCCTTGAGGTAGCCCTTCAGCTTTTCAAAATGGTCGGAACATTCCTCACACAAAAAGTCGAGAATTACAGGAGCATCCTTTGCAATAGCTGAACAAATAGGACTCTTGCAGTCGAGAATTCTCATCGGATTCTTTTCAAGTCTTGAAAGACAGGTTTCGCAAAGTTCTTCTTTTCTGCCCTCAAAATATTCTCTCAATGCCTTGTGATATTCAGCACGACAAGTCGGACAACCGATTGAATTTATACAAAGCTCAATGCCTTTGAGTCCGAGTCTGTCAATATAGCTTTTTGCAAGTGCAATAACATCAGCGTCAGCACTGGGTGATGAACTTCCGTACATTTCAACACCAAACTGGTGAAATTCACGAAGTCTTCCTGCCTGTGGCTTTTCGTGTCTGAAGCAGGAAATTATATAGTAAACCTTCTGTGGCAATGCCTCATTGAGTATGCCATTTTCTAAAGCTGCTCTTGCAGCACCTGCTGTACCTTCCGGACGAAGTGTAAAGTCAGTTTCCTTATCAGATTTCATTGATTGCTTTGCGGTTACTGAATACATTTCCTTCTGGACAACGTCTGTTGTGTCGCCGACACTTCTCTTGAAGAGGTTTGTTGCCTCAAACATCGGTGTTCTGATTTCCTTAAAGCCAAATGTTTCAGCAGCTTCTCTTGCGAGTGTTTCAACAGTGTGCCACTTATAAATCTCTGATGGAACAGCATCCTGTGTTCCCTTTGGTTTCTGTGTTATTAAAGCCATTTTAACCTCCGTTTATATTAATAGTACTTTTTTCTAAAACCTTTTACGTCTTCATTATAACCTTGATTTTCATAAAAAATATGTGCTTCTTTTCGGAAGCCTGAAGAAACCAGCATTGAGTAACAACAGTTATTTTCAAGCGCGATTCTGTCAATTTCCTCAAAAAGCTTTCTTCCTACTCCAAACCTTCTGTATTCTTCTTTTACGATTACATCCTCAATAACCACAAAAGGCATACCAGTCAAGGGAATTGAATGACAAATGATTAAGAGAACCGAACCGACGATTTTGTCATCTTCCTTTGCAACAATCAGATAATAGTTTTCATCAGCAAGCATTTTTTCGTAAACTTCATTTGCTGTTTCTACTGTGTTTTCATCATCAACAAGCTCTTTATACAATTCAATCAGCTGAGGAATATCAGCTTTTTTAAGTTTTTCTATTATCATATACTTCCCCTTTTTATAGTATACAAAAAAGTCGCCCCTTAATCAAGGGACGACTTTAATAAACCGTGATACCACCCAAATTGACAGGAAAATTCCCTGCCCACTCATTTTCCGTTAACGCCGGCAACGTGCTATGCTCTTTCACATAACAAGCTCAGTGGTGTCCTTCACAAAGAATCTGCATAAGTGCTTTCAGCAAACGCACTCTCTCTTTGATGCGACGATTCAGGCTACTCTCCCCATCGGTGCTTTTATAATATTACTTTCTTGGATTGATAATTTAACGCCTTGGATTGACAATTTCACGCCAGTCAAGATCTCCTCTTTCAAGTGAATGAATGAGAGCTTCGGCTGTTGCAATGTTGGTTGCAAGTGGGATATTGTGAACATCACAGAGTCTTAATAGGTTAAGCTCATTAGGCTCGTGTGGCTTTGGTGTGATAGGATCTCTGAAATAGAGAAGTATATCGATTTCATTACAGGAGATGCGAGCAGCAATCTGCTGATCTCCACCCTGTGAACCACTTAGATATCTCTGAATACTAAGTCCTGTTGCTTCAGCAACCTGCTTGCCCGTTGTACCTGTTGCACACAGATTATGACGGCTTAATATTCCACAATATGCAATACAGAATTGTACCATTAGTTCTTTTTTTGAATCGTGCGCAATAAGTGCAATATTCATTTTGACGTACTCCTTTTATTAGATTTTTATAGCGATTGGAACGTCATCTCCCTTGATACGATTAGAAATTGCATTGAAAGCAAGTGAAGCCATTGATTTGTAATCAATAGGGATACCTTTACCTGTTGCAACGCCGATTGCGCCATCGTCCGGAATAACACCAATAAGTTGTACCCCGACAGTATCAATAATCTCATCAAGATTTTCAACAAGTCTGTGTGAAAGCATTTTCTTATTAACCTTGTTGATAATAAGTCTCTGCTTCTGGTTTCCTCTTTTATAGAACTCGTCTGACATCATCTGTGCATCACGAACGCAGATAGGGTCAGGAGTTGTAACAATCATAATCATGTCACTCTGGGCAACAATATCAAAAACATTTTCATTGATTCCTGCGGATGTATCTATGATTATGTACTCGTAATATTTTCTGATTTCGTCAGTAATCTGCTTAATCTGTTCGGCTGTAATAGTAGCAAAAGGATCAGATGGTGCGCAAATAAGATTTAGATTATTTGCCATTGAAACAACGGATGTTGCTTTATATATATCACATGAACCGTCCAATATATTGCCAAGGTCATAAGGTATCTGACCTTTCATTCCAAGCATAATATCAAGACATCTCAAACCGATATCAAGCTCAACAATTAATGTTCTGTGCCCTTTTTTTGCTAATGCATAACCTAAACAAGCACAGATTGATGACTTTCCGGTTCCGCCTTTTCCGGATGTAACTGCTATAACCTTTGACATAGAATGCCCCTTTCAAAATTATCTGTGCATTTAATACTTTTTTAAAATATCAAATCAGCTATATAAAACATTTTATCACATTTACTTCAAATATTAAAGAGAAAATTTTACAAAAAATAAAGAATAGCAAAATAACATTACTGTGCAGGCTTATTTTGTGCACCTTGCACAACTTTATCTGTTCCATAATAGGCATCAATAATCTTTTTTACTGTTGCTCTTGCATCCATACCAGCGTCAAGCATAACAGCAAAGCATATTTCCGGATTTTCAGCAGGATAATATCCAACAACAGCGTTATCAAATTTTGTTGTTCCATCTTCCCACGAACCGTTCTGTGGTGTACCTGTCTTGATTGCGACAGGATGTGGTAATGCAATTCCCTGTCCAGCGAGAACCATACCGTCTTTGATTATATTAAAAGTCTTGCCTGTTTTGTCCTGTATTACTGTATCAACAATAGGCTCTGTCTTTTTAACAACTGTAGTTTTGTCATATGAAACAACTGAATCAACAATATAAGGGCGGAATCTCTTCCCCTTGTTTGCCAGTGTGAGCGCCTGAACAGCCATATTAAGTGGCGTTACAGAAATTTCAGACTGACCGATTGAAGCCATAAGAACCTGTCCTGCATCCCAGAGCCAACCCTTTTCGTCAAAGGTTGATTTTGTTGCAATATAGCCTTTTCGTGTTGGAAGTTCAAACTTAAGGTCTGTTCCAAAACCGTACATTTTCTCATAATCTGCAAGCTTTGTTACTCCAAGACGTCTGCCGACATCATAGAAGAAGATATTGCACGATTCTTTAAGTGCATATCTTACGGTAATATTGCCGTGAGGACCGGTAAAGCATCCCGGTCTGAAATCAGAGAAATATGTGTAGGTCCCGCCACAATGAACAACTGAATTTTCGTCAATAACCCCTTCGTTCAAGCCCGCTGTTGCAGTGATTGTCTTGAAGGTTGAACCAGGACGGTAGCTACCGCTCAAAGCTCTGTTAAAAAGTGGCTTAGACGGATCGGTATTCAGTGTTTTATAGTCTTTATAATAATTATTGATATCATAGCCAGGATATGATGCCATTGCTTTAACTGCACCTGTTTTTACATCAAGAACAACAATAGCACCAGCATTACATCGCTGACCAGAGTCCTTTGATTTCTTTGTTTGCTGAAGGGTTTTTATGTGGGCAGCAAGAAGATCCTGAACCTTTGTCTGGTATCCTGAGTCAATTGTAAGAACAACATTATTGCCAGGGACAGCATCCTTTGTGTTTTTTATGGAAACTATCTGACTTGTTGAATTAAGGAGAACTGAACGTGTACCGTTTGTCCCTCTAAGCTCGGCTTCCATTGCCTTTTCAATACCTGATTTTCCCATTGTGTCATTGAGCTTATAGCCTTTATCCTTGTTTGCCTTGTATTCATCAGCATCAAGAGGGCCGACAGTACCAAGTCCGTGCGGGAATACTGTCCCGCTCGGATATGTTCTCTTTGCTGTTTCAATTATATCAATACCACTGAATTGATATGAAAGCTCCTTGATTTTAAGAACAACATTCTTTGGAATATCCTTTGAGAATACATATCGGTTGTCCTTTGTGAACTGTGTATATATCATTTCATAGCGGATACCGGCAATAATCCTTGCCTGTTGCTCTGTGTACTTATCGTCAATCTTATACTTCTTCTTTAATTCTTCAATAACGTTATCAGCAGTAGCATAAACGTTAAGGTTCAGATCCTTCAATACACGCTTAACCAGTGTTGTCTGCTCTTCCGTATATTTATATGGCTTAGTTGTTGTTATAGGAAGTCTTGACTCCCATGGTGCTTTTTCCTTCTGGAGAAATTCTGCAAATTTAAGTATTATAGCATTCTGCTCCTGGACATCTTTCGGGAACAATGCATATTCAATTACAGCATCATATTCGACCTTGTTCATGACAAGCGGGGTAAGCTTTGAGTCAAGAATTTCGCCACGGGGCGCTACAATTTCCTGTACACCGTTGACATTCTTTATTGACTGTGCAAGATAATCCTGCCCGTTAACAACCTGAATACTCATCAGTTGTACGCCTGTCAGCACCAATGATGTAATAATTGCTAATATAAGAAAAATTATTCTTATGTTCTTTAATGCCTTCTGCATAATTTCCCTTTCTTTTTATCCTTTAATACCCTTAAGGCTGGTGTTTTCAACAATGACTCCCTCAGGCTCAGCAAATTTATCAATAATATATTTGATAATGAAATAAACAAACGGTGATGCTATGGTTGTGAAAATAGCTGACGGAAGAATAATCTTCATAAATACTGTATTAATACCTTCATACTTCCACATTACATAATAGAAGAAATAATCAAGCAAACCCTGAATTGCTGCAGCAAACGCTGTAAGTACAATAACATTAAGTATGTTCTTTCTCATAAGGTGCAGGAATAAAAATGAAGCAAATACGCCAACAAGCAGGAATATGACTCCGTTAAAGCCAAAAAGCTTCCCACACGAAAGGTCAACGAGAAGTCCGCATAGCGCTCCGACAATTCCCGAGATAAGTTCATTTTCACTTGTGCTCAATGCAATAAGTATAGGTATAAGCAAAATCGGTTTTGCCTTGCCCGCTCCACCAGTGACAGAAATTGAATAAGCAATAAGCATAACAAGGCTTATAACTATCCATTTCAGGATAAGCCTCATTGTCTTTTTCCTGTTGTTAGTCATTGTAACCCTTTCCTTGACCGTCAAATTCTGTTATTACAAAAACGTTAGTAACTTCGTCTATTTTAACAATAGGCTTTATTGTCGCATTAAGTGACAATCCGCCCTTGTCCATTTCTATTTTTTGAACTGTTCCGATAATTCTGTCCTTCGGGACAAGTCCGTTATGTCCTGAAGTAACGATAACCTCACCGACTTTAATCTTACTGTCACGATTAATGTATCTCATTCGTGTATATCCGTCTACTGCACAGTCATAGTTTCCCTCAAGAGAGCCTGTGTCTTTGGACTTGATTGAAATAAGACCTGGATTATACTTCGGTGACAGTATTGTCGTGACTGTTGAATAAGTAAGATCAACCTTGCTGACTATTCCGACAAGCCCGTCTCCTGTAATAACAGGGTCATTGAGCTTTATTCCGTCACGGCTGCCCTTGTCGATAGTGAATGACTGGTACATATCATTTGTTGTTCTTCCGATAACCTTGCAAGGCGGGGAGAACTTAAAGTCAGGATATTTCTTTTTAAGCTCAAGAATTTCCTTATAATGATCGTTTTCTTCCTTAACGTTTTCATAATCGACCATCTGAAGATAAAGCTCGTCCATCTTTTTCTTGAGTTCTTTATTTTCCTTATTGTATTTATCAGCGTTCACAAGAGTGTCAATGGTGGTAGAAACCTTTGATGATATAGCATTTGAAAACTTCTGAAACGGTGAAACAATTGCACCAAGAAAAGATGACATAGCAGATTGCCCACCTGCAGTCGTTGCAGCATAAATCATAATTCCGATCAAAAGCGCAAGTATCCCGCAAAGAATTTTAAATTTCATGCTATGAACAAAATCCTTCATCTGTATCACCTTTCTTTATTGACTAAAACAGGGCAGACAACTTGCCCACCCTGAAAAAATTCGTGCTATTAATAATACTTTGAATCTTCGTTTAATACATCCTGAAGCTTATCTATGTTTTCAAGGACCTTACCTGTTCCTTCAGCAACACAGTCAAGCGGGTTTTCAGCAATTGTAACAGGCAATCCTGTTTCATTGTTTACAAGTCTGTCGAGACCTTTGAGTAATGCTCCCCCGCCTGCGAGTGTGATACCCTGATCAATTATGTCAGCAGCAAGCTCAGGTGGTGTTCTCTCAAGAGTTGTCTTTATTGCTTCAATAATGTGTGATAATGGTTCAGCAAGAGCCTCACGGATTTCTGTTGAGTTAACAGATATATTCTCAGGGAGACCTGTAAGAAGGTTTCTACCCTTAATGTCCATTACTGAATCTTCTTCACTTGGGAAAGCTGAACCGATTGCGATCTTTACATTCTCAGCAGTTCTTTCACCGATAAGAAGATTATATTTCTTTTTAATGTAGTTTATAATAGAAAGATCAAATTCATCACCGGCAACTCTTACTGAACGTGATGTAACAATACCGCCGAGTGAGATAACAGCAACTTCACTTGTTCCGCCGCCGATATCAACAATCATTGAACCGGTTGGTTCAGCAACAGGAAGTCCTGCACCGATAGCAGCAGCCATAGGCTCTTCAATAATTGAAACTCTCTTTGCTCCTGCGCTTTCAGCAGCTTCACGAACAGCACGTCTTTCAACAGCTGTTACGCCTGATGGAATACAGATAATAACTCTTGGCTTTGAAAAAGCAGAGCCCTGTAATGCCTTCTTGATGAATTCCTGGAGCATACTTGTTGTATAATCAAAGTCAGCGATAACACCGTCTTTAAGTGGTCTTACAGCAATGATAGAACCTGGTGTTCTACCGATAACGTCTTTAGCTTCCTGTCCGACACAACGAACTCTTTCACTTCTTGCATCAACAGCAACAACTGAAGGCTCACGGATGATAATTCCCTTTCCTCTCATATACACAAGAGTATTGGCTGTACCTAAATCTATTCCTATGTCTTTTTTAAACATCTATTTGTTCCTCCCATTAAAACTACAGATAATTCTTAATTTTCATACTCAAATAGTATACCACTATTTCAAATAATTCACAACTATTTTTCAAAAATTTTTTATACTTTTTAATTTTAGTATTGACAGGAATTAATTTAAATAACTATGTATTTTCTTGATTTCTTTCATTATAAACATATGAAAGCTGAGATAATACAATTTTGATAAGAACAGATTCTATTATAAGCAAGAAACAAGCTAAGATGTTTATAATATGAAGAGATGTAAGTAAATAAGCTACCGCTTTATATTCAAATATTCTTCTGTTTATTTTTAAAAGCCTATTCTCATTCGGAGTTATACGCTTATTCTTTAAAATCAAAGCAAATGCAACTATTGTAATTACTGCTATTAATCCTAAAAGAATCAACGTAGAAAATGATAAAATTTGCTCATAAATGAGCCTTCTTGGTAGATTATATTCTTCACATCTAATCCTTATTTCTTTAATAACATACCAATATTTTATAGGTATAACTATTGAATAAATCACAGTAGCCGTAGCTATAATGAACAATAATACACTTAAAATAATAATCTTTGTTTTTCTTGATTTTGTCATATATGTCACCTCGTTATTTTACTTCGTCTGATTCATTCTTATCTTTTATTTTCTTTCTGCCATATTCACTGTAAAATACGCTTGATATAAGCAATCTCAATATAATTACTTTAATAATAAAATACACTGAAAGTATCCAGAGGTTATACCCTCCAAAGCCAATAAAAGCTCCAAAAACACAAATCCAGCTATCAGCTTTAAAAACAGAAAATGCTTTGTCAGTTACTGCCTTGTTTTTAAAGTTATCAATAGCCCTGTCGATTATTAATATGTTGAAAAACGCAATACCTCCGTCGATAACAAGGCCAATTAAAAAGGCTGTTAATCCAAAAAACATTGCTAAACTATAAACTATACCAGCTAAATTCGCAATATTAATTAACATATCAATTACTAGCCAGGCAAAAAACAATATAACCAGGGATGATGTCACAAGAAGAAACCCGTTCATTGCTATAAAGAGTTTTCTTTTCAGTCTGCTCATATATGTCACCTCGACGCAATACTACCATATTTTTGTATATATGTCAAATGACATTAACACGTTTATTCTTGACTTGCGACATATTTTAGTATATTATGTAAAATATGTAAAGGGGTGACTGCATGAAGATAAGACGTATTGTTTTTATAGCTCTTGCATTGCTTATATCAATTTCATTCTCTGTTTATGCAGATATGGGACCGAAGCCTTCAATAAGCATTACAATTCAAAATCCACCTGACCAGGATTATGTCCTTGATATACTTCAGATTGACTGTGGCGATAACTTTGCAATGGATAGAGCAAGTTATTATAATAAAAAAACACACCAAGTTATTAAAGGTACAAGTGCAAGTAATATTCCACCAGATATACTTGATAAACTATCTAAATATTGTGATGACAACTGGACAAGTGTGGCTCTTTATGGTGAACGTATAGTAGAAACATTAAGGCTTTCTAAAGCTGGCAAAAGCGAGACCTTTAAATATCACGGTAACGCACCAGGAAAAATTAAAGTAATAGTTATCACTGCAGATGGTGACATAAAAGTATCAAACATACTTAAATGCAATTCTCTGAACACTTCTGTAACGTTTGATTGCAAAACTGGTGAAGCTGTTTTGGATACTGCAACTCCACTTATCGGCACATTTTTATCTACTTGTATATTGACTTTATTAATTGAAGGATTGTTTTTATTAGCTTTTGGATTTTTTAAGCGTCGGAATATAATTACTGCTGCTATTACAAATATTTCAACACAGCTTTTGCTTTACGCTGCTATATTAATTGATTCTGCATCAAGCTGGGCTTTATCTTACTTTTCATTACTGCTTATTTCGGAACTTGCAATATTTATAATTGAGACTATTGTATACCTATTATTTTTTAAGCCTCATATAAAATCTTATATTATTTGTTATACTCTCACTGCAAACTTAGTCAGTTGCCTTGCTTTTGATATAATCTTTTCTGTCATTGCATTTTTTATACTGCCGATATTTTTTACATAAACAAAGCCAGCTTAAGCTGGCTTTTTGTTTTTATTATAGCTGCTGTGTTACGAAGATATCGTAGATTGCTGTTGTTGCATTTGCGAAGTCGTCTTCCTTCACGCCGACGATTACATTAAGCTCGCTTGAGCCCTGGTCAATCATCTTTACGTTAACGTGCTTGTGAGCTAAGGCTGAGAAGATTCTGCCCGCTGTGCCTCTTGTTGACTTCATTCCACGGCCAACAATAGCAATAAGTGCAAGGTCACGCTCAATTTCAATATGATCAGGATTTACGTTTCTCTTAAGTCCTGCGATGACTGCTTCTTCCTTCGCCTCAAGGTCAGCGCAGTTAACAATAACGCTCATTGTGTCAATTCCCGAAGGCATATGCTCAAAGGAAATTCCGTTCTTTTCGAGGACTTCAAGAACCTTTCTACCAAAACCGATTTCACTGTTCATCATATCTTTTTCAAGGTTTAAAACAGCAAAACCTTTCTTCCCTGCAATACCTGTAATAGTATACTTACAGCTTGTTGAATCAGCACTGTCAACAATCATTGTTCCCGCATCGTCAGGAGCATTTGTGTTCTTAATATTTATTGGGATACCAGCTTTTCTGACTGGGAATATTGCATCCTCGTGAAGAACTGTAGCGCCCATATATGAAAGCTCACGGAGCTCACGATAAGTGATAACAGTAATAGGCTCAGGGTTTTCAACAATTCTTGGGTCACAGATTAAAAAGCCTGAAACATCTGTCCAGTTTTCATAAATTTCAGCATTGGCTGCTCTTGCAACAATAGAACCTGTTACATCAGAACCACCACGTGAAAATGTTTTTATTGTGTCATTCGGCATTGAACCATAAAATCCAGGTACAACTGCATTATCAAGCTTTGATAAGCGCTTGCTGAGGACATCGTTAGTTCTTTCACCGTCAAACTGTCCATTATCATTAAAGAAAATTACTTCTGCTGAATCAACGAAATTAAATCCAAGGAATTTAGCAAGAATAATACCATTTAAATATTCACCACGTGAAGCTGCGTAGTCTCTTCCTGCTTTCCCAATAAAACAACTTCTGATTGTTGCAAATTCACTTTCGAGTGAAAGTTCAAGACCGAGGTCAGAAATTATCCCGTAGTATCTGTTCTTTATAGCCTGGAAATCATCATCAAAATTTCCGCCCTTTACTGCTATGTCATAGCAGGCATACAGCATATCTGTTACTTTTGTGTCATCCTTAAATCTTTTTCCTGGTGCAGAAGGTACAACAAATCTTCTTGCTTTATCTGAAAGAATTATATCTGCTACTTTTCTGAATTGATTTGCGTCAGCAAGTGAGCTTCCGCCGAATTTTACTACTTTTGTATGCACGCTCATTCTCCCCCTAAATATATTTAACCCTCATTTTATATAGTAGTATTATTATAGAGTATTTGTCAAAATATTGTCAATTGACATATAATCTAAAATTGTGTATATATCTTTTGTTTTCTTGTGAAAAACGCTTGTATTTGTGCTGTGGACACTTTTGAATATAGTAATGAGTTTTGTACTTGCAGCTATGCTGATGATGTTCATTTATTTCGGGTGACTTTGCGGTCGCCCCCCTAACCCCTTCGCAAATGAAACTAAAAAACAAACATAGTATTAAAAGGTCGGAGCATGAAATCTACCGCAAAGCCACCGCATATATTACGCATTTGTTTAATAGGGGCTTT
>OCTV010000782.1_pt1 | contig 12104 bp, 9 predicted proteins | sample 1539101 | NCBI WGS metagenome assembly OCTV01 (sample SAMEA3991422, study PRJEB22521) | metagenome | biome: anthropogenic terrestrial biome; feature: sewage plant; material: sludge | place: Sweden | collected 2012-09-26 | reverse complement strand
CTTGAATTTGATTTCTGAAATTCGATTTTTTGAAAATTAGAAATTATTTACACAGTTATGGCGCTTGGTGAATAATTCAGGATAAAGAACTTCAGAAAACTTTTTTTTCTCATCAAACTTCATTCTGAGAGGAAGATTTGATACAAAACAACCAATGGTATTTTCGTTATCTATAGCATCTCTGTTAGAGAATGGAGCGTAAATAAGAATATCTGACTGCCTTACCTGTTTTCCAAGAAACATAAAAAAGACAGCAAGGTAATAGGAATATTCTGTTACTTCATATGTTAAGCAAGCCTGTTTTACTGCATCTACAAGCTTATCAGGTACATCAACAATTTTTTCCTTTGAATATTTTTTAGAGGATGTTTTCTTTTTTGTTATAAGCGAAACAGGATCAGCAGATTCAAGATGCTGTATCCAGTTATTTCTTTTTTTTTCTAATCTCGGTAATGAATTTTTCTTTTCCTGTGAATTTACAAATTCTGAATATCCGTTATCGACTTTACTATCAGGAATAAGTCCGCTGCAAAAAGCATTGTAATTAGTGAATACTTTTTTCAGCAGAATACTCATTGAAGTACCGTCAGAAACAAGATGATGAAGCTTGAAAACAACAAACCACTCATCCTTTGATCTTATAACCCTTACAGAAAATAATGAAGTCTTACCCAGTCTGATTTCTTCACCTGCAAATCTATTTATTTCCTGATTTATTTCTTCATCCGATCGACTGCTCATATCAATATCTGTTACAGATACATTGGCAGAATCGTAGATGACCATCAGCGGCTCTCCATCTTTTTCAGTAAAGCTGGCTCTGAGAAGCTCCTGCTCAGCTGTAATAAATTCTATTGCTTTGACAAAGGCTTCTTGATCAAAATTTTTCAGAGAAACAGTAATAACATTATTGTATTCAACTGATGAACCTTTGAGGCAATCAAAATATATGCCCTTTTGTTCATTGGCTAAATTTAATGTTTTTATTACCATAAAAAACACCTCTATTATCTATTCTATTATTTTATTCTTAAATCAGTCTATCATAACAAAGAAATATGTAACGTTTTATTCGGCAATCTTCGTAATGCGATATAAACTCAGTGAAATTATATCATGCTTATATGTTTTCTATAATTTCACTTCTATCTCATAATATTCCGGAATAACTCGATCTGCAGACATATCAGCTTCCAGAACAACAGTATCATCATTTCTGCTTATTTCCTTAAAACCGGCAAATTTATATGTCATGTACATCATTCGATTTCTATCAGTTTCCACGAATCTTGCATGAAGCTTTACATTATTTTTTCTTGCAAGATTGATTATATAATTGAGCATAACAGATCCGACACCTCTGGACATGACTCTGCATGACATAAGCAAAAGATAAAGATTCCAGTATGTAGCGTGCATTCTCAGAAGAATAACACCTATCTTTCCGTATGTTCCATACTTATCATCAAGCTGCACTACAATAACTGTGTACTTATCGGACTTAATAAGCTCTAGAAGTTCTTCATATGAATAGGTATATCCTGTCGAATTCATTTGATGAGTTCTGACAGTCAACTCTTCAACACGCTTCAGATCTTCAACATCAGCTTCCTTTATTGATACTTTCATATCAAGTGTTTTAAGAAAATCCACCTTAGAACCTATATAGTTCTTTTCAGCTTCATTTCTTATTATATCTGTTTGATACAGCTGTCGTCTGATACATGAATCTTCTGTTACAAATCTTGGATTAAGTTCATCCATATCAAGTATAGTAGCAATATCCTCTGGAGGCTCAATACACAGCACATCCTTATGGACGAAGTTTACTTCATCACGTTCAAACTTCTGATCGTCGATGAACATCAATGTATCTATACTGATATTGATACTCTTAGCAATACGCTCAATACCGTCAGCCTTGTTGTCCCAACTTATCTGCGGATAAATAAAATACTCTGCAATTCCGAGGTGTTTAAGCTGTTCCATTGCATCATTTTCGTAATTTTTACTGCATATTGACTGTAATATGCCTCTCATATCAAGAGTCTTTATTACATCAAGAATCCCTTTCTTTAAGTCAACAAATTTATCTTCAATAAGAATACCATTCCAAAGTGTATCATCCAGATCCCAGACAACACATTTTATTTTTTTGCTCATAATAACGGCGACCTTTCTCAATAATCCTCAATAAACCGTTCTTATTGAAAACTTTTTTCAATAAGAACGGTTTATAAATATCATTTATTATTTTTCAATTACCAGTTTAACCAGTATGACTTATTATCAAAGGGATACTTAGGAAGCGAAACTATTCCGCAGTTTCCAAATTCCTCAAGCATTTCCCAGTTGACTTCATTACCATTAAGGAATACACTGTTAAGGAACTCAAACAGTCCTTCTCTACTGCTGAATGCATTTGTTTCAACACTAATTGCTGCATTTTCATTTGCACCGTTTACACTGATAACAACAGCATTTCTCGGTACAGACACAGTCTCTGACTTTTTGTCGAGATTACCTGTTTCCCATTCCTTCACTGAATATCTGTCTCCGCGGATTAGTATTCCGTTCAGATTCTTTATAAGCTTTATAACCGGGGCAATGTTCTTCTTTAAAGCTGCAAATGAGTCTTCCATTACGGATACATTGCCCAGATCAATATAAATCTCAGGACTGCGTACTCTGCTATACTCAGCAGACTTCATATTCTTTATACTTCCGTCAATATCAAATTTATGAAGTACACAAGCAGCACGATACTCATAAGCTGTACGTCCGCTGCAAAGAGTGTAACAAATATCGCCAAGTGATTCAATATGCTTTCCTATATAATCAAGAAGCTGAGACTTCTTCTTTTCCAATGCTTCCTTAGTCTTTGCAGAAATAACCATAGGATACATATTCAAAGATGTGCCAGAAACCCTTAACGGACTCTCCTGGATTATCATATGTGCGTTAGTACCGCCTAAGCCGAGAGATGTTATCCCTGCTGTACGTTTCTTTCCATCCTGAACCTCCCAATCCACAGGTTCTGTAACAACATAAAACGGAGTTTTATGGATTCCCAGCGCAGGATTGATATTCTCCATATTAATACTCGGAACAAGCTTCTTATTCTCAAGACATCCAAGTACCTTTACGATTCCCGCACCTGAAGCAGCGGGAAGAAGATGACCGATATTTGACTTAATTGAACCGATACCGATTGTTCCAGGATTAAGTTTGTTTTTAGTTCTTTCTGTAAACAACTTTACAAGTGCACGGAATTCAATAGGGTCACCTATCCTTGTACCTGTACCATGAGCTTCCAGGTAGGTTATATCATCCGATGACATTCCGGCATCTATGTAAGCATTTTTCAGAGCTTCATACTGTCCTTCTGAATTAGGTGCCATTATACTCAGTGAATAGCCATCATTATTAATAGCACTTCCTTTTATAACACCATAAATATGTTTTTTCTTTTCAAGTGCTTTTTTCATAGGCTCAACATATATTGAAATAACACCCTCACCGAGAACCGAACCATCTGCATCCTTATCGAATACCTTTGATTTATCTGAACTTGAAAGAATACCGGCTTTATCAGCCGCAAGAAATTCTTCCTTTGCAAGTATAAGATGAGCAGATGAAATAACAGCTGCATTGATTTCGCCTAACTGCATAGAACGCTTTGCCGAATGGAGTGCGACCAAAAATGATGAACAAGCACTGTCAATTGACATAGCAGGACCGTTAAAATTAAAGAAATGAGATATTCTTGCAGATGCAATATTATTCAGATTTCCTATCAATGTGTTTTCCGGCACTTCATCCATACCTTTGCATCTAATATATTCAATTATCCTTGTCAGATATAACTGATTGTCAAGAGCTGAATAAACGCCAACATTACGAGGCTTTTCTCCAATATAAGCTTCTGCTGCATCTTCCAGTGCTTCATATGCAGTCTCCAGAATTAATCTCTGCTGAGGATCTGTGAAAATAGCTTCTTTTTCGGTCATATCGAAGAAGTCGGCATCAAACATATCAACATCATGAACCTCGCCGATCCAGTTATCCCACTTGTCAACTCCAAGCAGCTGTTTTCTCTTATCGCTGACTTTTGCAACACTGTTTTTTCCTACTTTCAGTAATTCCCATAATTCATCATAATCATCCGCACCCGGCAATCTGAATGAAACACCCGTTACAGCAATGTCTTCATTTTTTTTTGTACTCTTTGTTTCTGATATTTCATCTTCATTTATCATATACATGATTTTTTCAGCCATTTCCTTTACAGTGCTGTAATCACGAAGGAACGTAGGCTTAAGTTCCATATAAAATTCTTTATTAAGTTTTTCAAGAAGCTGATACTGCTTAACTGAATTACCGCCGTATTCACTGAATGAAACATCATCATCAATTGATTCAACGTCCATTTCAAGAACTTCGCTCCATATCTTACCGATAACTCTTTCATTGAAGCTAAGACTGTTTTTCTTATTCTTTGAAGCAACATTTACATTACTGATTGAAATCTTCTCAAGATAACTCTGCTCTTTCAAGAGCCTTACAAGCTTTATTCTATCAACTTTACCGCTTCCTGTACGGCAAATTTCACTTATGAAAACAACATTCCCAAAAGTAAATCCATATTTTGAAAGAAGACCCTTGGATACATTTTTGACTTGCTCCATGATCTCATCATTTTTTTCAACGGCAAGGAAAAGAATAAGAACCTCTTGATTTTTATCGTGATCGAAATCAGAACATAAAACAGCCTTATCCGGAGTAAAGCAACCAGGTTTCATAACATCTTCTTCGATGTCATGTATCATGTAGTTATGACCTCTTACGATAAACATTTCCTTTTTTCTGCCATTGATATATAGAATACCATCATGAATAAATCCAATATCACCTGTTTTGAGCCATTTGCCCAAAAAAAGGTCGTCAGAATTTTCGGTTTTAGAGATATATCCTTTTGTAACAGCATCAGAGCTTACAATAACCTCTCCGTACACATCCTCACCAAGCATATTACCATCATCATCAACGATAGCAATATTATAACCGCAAAGAGACCGGCCACAGCCAACTATTCTTCTTCCGTCTCCATTTATATTCTGAATAACCTGGAAAGGTTCATTTCTACGATACATAGAAACAGCAAGTACAGCCTCAGTAAGACCATACGTTGGATTTATCACATTATAATCCAGACCATAATCCTTGAACTTCTCATAAAATCTTTTAACAGTATCCTCAACGACTACCTCAGATGCTACAATAAATGTATGGATATGTTTCAGATAATCTTTGGTAAAATTCTCAGTATTGACGTTCTTAATCATCCACTCAAGACCGAAATTATTGGAGACCATGAGAGTGATACCTTTTTCCGAACAGATATCAAGATAGCGTGTAGGATTCTGAATGAAGAGAGCCGGAGGAAACATATACATATCTGCACATATCTGCATGAACTCGATATGAATGAAAAGACCCATATTATGAAAAAGAGGAGACCATATACCGGCTTTATCATTTGATGTAGGTTCAACAATGCATATTGAACTTCCCATTGATGTCATAATATTCTTATTAGTCATCATGACACCCTTAGGATTGCCTGTGCTTCCCGATGAATACTGAACCATTACGCAATCATCTTCACCATTATGAAGAACTTCTACCGGTTTACCGTGCTTTAATTCATCTGCATTGATGCACTTTATATCAATATTGACATTTTCGGCCATTATTTCATACTTTGCGATGTTATCAGAATCTGAAGCAATAACACATCCGGGATGCTGCTTGCATATGTTACAGATACGACTATAGTCGCCAGACTGTATCTCTGCATTGCGAAGACCCTCTATAGGAACAACTACAATACCAGATATTATACAAGCCCATAATGTTATTGTAAAGGTCTCAGGATCATCTATACATATGATAACAGAACCATTTATATTCTTTTTTCTGAGAGTTCCTGCCCATATCTTAGCCTTTTCAAGTATATCATTATATGATAAAAAAGTGCTTTTGCCGTCAAAGGTATAAAAATTTATACCTTTTGTGCATTTTGCAGCAGCCCATTCCAGACATTCAGAAAGGGTATTTGCGTGTGGGTGACGATAACCGTTTTTTATAAATTCCCTGAACATAAATGTTTTTCTCCTGTTTTAATTGTTAATGCATGATCTGAGATATTAGCGATCATATCATATCAAGGATCACGGGGGCTGCTTCTTTGATAGCTGAATGGCAATGTTTCTTAAACCACTCAATATCATTATCACTCAACATAATATTGGGATAGATACGTGAAACACTTGAAATAAGTATACCGTTTTTTTGTAAAATAGCGTTAAGTATAACATCAAGAGACATAATTCCAAAAGTATAATCCGAAGGAGTTTTCAACGGCTTCTCACAGCAATGAAACGCTGCACACGACGGATGCCCCTGAATTATAAGCGGTATACCTGCTTTTTTTGCTTCATCCAAAAGTATTCTGTGTATTTCTGATACCTTATTATTCATTTTTTTAAGTGCGGCTCCATTATCTCTTCCGAGGATACTCAGAGTTGCATTTATTGCAGCCATACCCACAGGATAACCGTTAAAAGTACCGGCATGAATTACCTTCTTTGAGGAATAAAGCTCCATTATTTTTTTCTTTCCAGCTATAGCAGAAACAGGCACACCACCGCCTGCGATAGCCTTACCAAGAAGAGTAATATCCGGAGTAACGTCATACAATGTCTGAGCGCCGCCGAGACCTGTTCTGACACCTGTGATTATCTCATCAAATATCAATACTATACCATATTTATCACATAAAGCTCTAAGGCCTTCAAGGTAACCTTCTTCGGGCATGATACTTCCGCCATTTACACAAATAGGCTCAGTAATAATGGCGGCAATTTCCTCGTTATGATCTTTAAGAAAATCACTTATCACTGCAATGTTGTTCCATGGAAGTAAGTAGGAATGATTAAAAGCACCTACCTCACGTCCAAGTGTGCCTTTATAATCTCCTTTATACTCTTTTGGGGAAGATGTATTTTTATCACTTTTTCCACCCATTATGTTATCAGCATTTCCGTGGTAATGATTAACAAATCTAATGAACTTATCCCTGTTAGTATATGCTCTTGCGAGTCTTACAGCGTTCTGAACAATTTCGGTTCCTGAAAGACCGAATCTTATCATTTCTGCCGAAGGGATATTTTTGGCGATAGTCTCAGGAACACATCTGTCATAAAGGCTATGGCTCACACAGAATATGTTATCCATCGCCTCCTTCACAGCATCAATATATTCCCTGTTTTTATGTCCAAGTATCATTGCTCCGAAACGAGCATAAAGATCAAGATACTCGTTTCCGTCTATATCTGTTACTCGGCTTCCGTTGGTATCCTTTAAAAAGAGCGGATGCTCCTCCCACGGAAGATTAAAATTATAGTGAACACCACCTGGAAGATGCTTTTTCACATCCTCATAATATTTATCCATTGATATAAAATTGTAATCCATTTTTTCAGCTCCATGCAATAATTTTCTGCATCAAACCGCAAAGCTCAGACTCATCCTCTGCTTCATCGTAGCTGAGACAGGTTGGGAATCCATCAGATTCACGGATAATATTCCTCATTGTATTTCCCGGGCCAATCTCTACAAGGAAATCAGCTCTGAAGTCTTTTACACCATTAGCAACAGTCTGCATCCAAAGAACCGGCATTTTAAGCTGATCTACGAGGACAGATGCTATCTTTTTCTTTTCATGAAGTTTTCCTGTTACGGTAGAGTATACAGGTACCTTCATATCATTTATATGAAGCTTATCTGTTAGTTCTGCAATCTCTGACATAAGCGGAGAAGCTAACTCTGAATGATATGGAGCATCCGTTCTCATAGGTATCATTCTATAAGGTATAAGCTGTGAACCTTTTTTATCAAGGTGCTTTTCTAGTGTTTTCATGGCTGAAGGCTCCCCGGCAACAAGAAATTGTCTATTTGAATTATAAGCTGTAATGACAGCATATCCGCCTTCAAGTTTTTCTGCGATGATATTTTCAAGATCCTTCTGGTCGATATCAAGTACTATTCCTACAGATCCTTTGAACTCTTTAACAACTAGCTTCTGCATGACCCTACCGCGTTTGTTTACGAAATCAAGACCATCACGGAAATCAAGTGCCCCTGAACAAATCAAAGCAGATATCTCTCCAAGGCTATGACCGCACATAAAGCTCGGAGCAGTATTATACTGTTCTACAAACGCAGCATAAAAAGCACAGCTTGCTGTAACAACTAAAGGTTGTGCATTATCAGAAAGTGTAAGCTGCTGCATTGAATATGTATTTAAAACATCCGTAACGTCAATACCAAGCACCTCTGAAGCAAGAGTAAGTATTTCTGATGTGCTTTTATACTTGCCTGCCAGTTCTGAACACATTCCTTTATATTGCGTACCCTGTCCGCCGAGAAGCAAACCGAATGGTGAAATGCTCATGATTAGTCCTCTTCACCGCCGTTCGCAAGATACTCAGCAAGCTCAGACAAAGTCTTATACTCAAATATTGCAACTGGAGAGATCTCAATATCAAGCTTTTTTCTCATTGTATTTATAATTTTGAGAGCACCAATAGAAGTAATACCGAGGCGCATAAAATTCTCATCCTCGTCAATATTATCCGGATCATTATTCATAGCTGCAGCTAATTCTTCTTTTAATAATATAATAATTTCTTCTTTGCTCATTGTAAAACCTCTTTTCAGTTATTCTTAATACGTGTGATAAGATCTGTAATGGCATCAATACTCTTAAAATTCTCAATATCCATATCATCATTTGAAACAGAAATATCAAACTCATCTTCAACAAATCTGATGAGCTGCATACCGAAAAGTGAATTAACAACGCCAAGCTCGAACATATTATCGCTGTCACTTACAGTATTCTCTCCAATGTAATTCAATACAAAATCACGTACTTTATCTTTAATATTCATAATTAACTCTCCCTAAAGATATATATTGAAAGCTTATTTGCTCCCATAAAAATAATTATTTATACTTATAAAAACCCTGTCCACTTTTTCTTCCGAGCATTCCAGCTGAAACCATACGGCGAAGAAGAGGACAAGGATTATATTTTGGATCATTATATGAATCAAGAAGCACCTCAAGAGAATTGACTACAACATCAAGACCGATGAGATCAGCTGTCTGAAGAGGACCCATAGCATGACCAAAGCCATTTTTAAATATAGAATCTATCTGTTCAGCAGTAGCAACACCTTCCTGAACGAGAGTTGCAGCCTCATTCATAAAAATGTGCGAAAGCCTGTTAGAAACAAATCCGGGATTATCATTTATTACTTCACATAAAATACCTATAGAAGAAAGAAGTTCTTTTACATTCTCAATGGTTTCTGCACTTGTCTTTAAACCGGAAATTACTTCAGAGAAATTTTTCAGGATAACGGGATTCATAAAATGTACACCGATAACATTTTCAGCACGTCCTGCCTGACTCCCTATCTCCGTTATGGAAATGCACGAGGTATTAGCCATAAAAATACATTCAGGCTTACATATTTCATTAAGCTTCTTATATACAATGAATTTCATTTCTTTGACTTCAGGTATATTTTCCACAACGAAATCAGTGCTCTTCAAATCGTCATAGGAAAGAGTAAATTTTATATTCTCCATAATAGCAGGAATGTCGTATTTTTTTTTGCCAAAAACATTCTGCATCTGAAGCGATCTTTTTATTTCCTTTTCAGCAGCTTCGAGAATCTCCTCGGAAATATCAATGAGAACAACAGCATAACCATTTGATGCAAATCTCTGTGCTACACCTTGACCCATTGTACCACCACCAACAACACCAATAATTTTGTTTGCCATAAAACACCTCATGTAATTAATATGCAATGAAACATATAATGTATTTATATTGTAATTTGTTACTATCCATTTCCCAACAAGAAGGATGAAGAATCAACCGTGTTGAAAGATGAATGTTGAAACGAAAATATTGTCTGTCTGCCAATAGACAAACGTTTTTCTTTGTGCAATAATGAATAAAAACTGAGAAAGACGGGAACGATATAAACAGCAATATGCCAATATACAATGAACTTGTTATAACAATATAAAAAAAGCAGGAAACGATCGAAAGACTGAGAGAGTCACAAATTCCATAAAACACCTGTTTCGCATTGTGACGAGACTGATATCTATATCAACGAGTATTATACTGAGTTCATGCAATTTGCACTGATGGCATCATATACTATGATCTCTCAAGAAAGTGTGTAAAAACAAAGATGCTTGAGATCGATTTTATGCCGAATTATTACGGAATTGTTGTGCATGATTTCTTTCTACTGCGTCCCAAAAAGTGAATTAAATATTTTTCACGCTTTGCGTGTTATCCTTAACGGAAATATAGTATTGGAGACTGAATAATTATTACAATTTTATCACAAAATTTCATAATAGTCAATAGATAATTAATAAAAAATCAAGGTTTTTTCTGTGTTGTCAAATGATATGAACCATAACAGTTGAAAACCAACCATGTAGGTACAATGTGGCAATAGTAATCCTTTGGAGCGGAGCCGTAGGCGAAGCGGAAAAGGATTACTATTGCGGCGCTTCAAACTAATGCTGATAGTTTTTCTTGCAAAAGCTGAACCGGACTTTTTCTTCCGAGTGTTCGCATTGTCTTGTTATTGCTCCATTTCAAATGTTTTTTAAGTTTTTCATTTAGCTCTTCTACGCTGTCGAACTTCTCCCAATCATAGAAATATCTTTGGTCATTTCTATGGCTGCGCTCTACTTTTCCGTTATGCCATGGTGTTCTCGGTGGTATAAGTTTATGCTCTATCCCAGCACTTTCTAATACCTTATCAAACATGCATTTCTCAGTTTCACTTATATATTTGTACGTAAATTCTGTTCCGTTATCTGTTTGTATTGTCTGTATCTTGAATGGAAACATCATTTGTAGCATTTTGAAAAACTTTACCGTATTTTCAGGTGTATGCTCCTCAAAGCCATATATAAAGCGTATTCTTGTACATTCATCTATAGCCGTCCATTGATATAAATGCTTGTCATCACGCTTGATTTTTCCTTTAAGGCAGTTGCAAGGCACTTCTTTTACATCTATCTGTATCTTTTCTCCCGGCACAAGCAGCTCTGGATAACGGCGTTCATGCTTTCTGGGTGGCTTTATCGTTGTTGCGTTTTTTCCAAGTCCTATTCGTTTCGCTGCGTATACAAGTCCGCTGAAACTGCGTGTATATCCATTTTTTTTCGTTTCATCATACACTCCGTCCCAGCCGTATCTCATAAAGCATTTCAGAAATGCTTTTCTGATAATTTCCTCTTCTTCTCTTGTTTGCCTTTGCGGATGACTGTGAGGTCTATGTGATTTTTCTTTAAGTGATTGCCACATCCAATCATATCGCTTGCACCGCAGCTTGACGTTTCCTTGCTTCTTGTGCTATAATATTCATGAGAAATCCTCCTCCGATTTAGTTAATGGTTTGTGGTGAATTCATTATACCATATCTTTGGACGGATTTCTCTTTATTGGTTCATATCATTTTAACACATACAAAAAAATATAAAAAAAATTAAAAAAATATTGACTTTTGTATTTTGCTGTGATATAATTATTAAGCACTCAGGTAATGTGCAAATCAATTTAATATTTTTGCCGCTGTGGTGGAATAGGCAGACACAAGGGACTTAAAATCCCTCGGTAGCGATACCGTACCGGTTCAAGTCCGGTCAGCGGCACCAGATAAAAATAACGCTTAAACGACGTAAATATGTTGTTTAAGCGTTATTTTTTTAGCTTTTATACGGGAAATATGTGTTTCTGGCTGTATTATATTCTTCTTTTTTATAACTGTTTAAATGCTATTATTCTTTAAAAAAACTCGTAAATGAACTCACAATAAATTGATTTCCCACTTGTAAACTGATATAAGTATCATTAAAATAATGTAACTGTTCAGGACCAATGTCATTTAGTTAAGCACTGGTATAATGTTCCTATTCTCTTTTAAAGCGCT
>OCTV010000781.1_pt1 | contig 12112 bp, 10 predicted proteins | sample 1539101 | NCBI WGS metagenome assembly OCTV01 (sample SAMEA3991422, study PRJEB22521) | metagenome | biome: anthropogenic terrestrial biome; feature: sewage plant; material: sludge | place: Sweden | collected 2012-09-26 | reverse complement strand
TAAATTTAGTAACATCAAAAATATCATTTTATAATCCTAACTCTAATTATTCTTAGCACCTTCTATTACAGATATCGCACCTGAGTTTCTTACTCCGAAACGTTCACCTACCTTACCGTTGATGTAAAGTTCGCCACTTGTTGCTCCATAAAGTCCAGTATTACCAGCGATGATATTGTCCTCTGCATTGAAGTTTGAACGAATAGGAGGAAGGATAGAAATACGACCTCCACTCAATCCCTTTGCGAAGTAGTCATTGGTTTCACCCTCTAGTTTGAAATCAACTCCATTAACAAGGAATGCTCCAAAGCTCTGACCAGCTGCGCCTTTAAACTTTACGTTGATAGTTGGTTCTACAACCTTGTTGTTACCTTTCTCACGTAGGTCTGACTTATATTTCTCAATGTATCCGCTGAGCATTGTACCAACGGCACGGTCTGTATTCTTTATTGCAAAGTCTAGGTCTACCTCACCATTAGTTTCGATAGCTTTCTTAGAACCTTTTATAATCTGCTTGTCTAGTATTCCTTCAAGATCATGCTCCTGACTCTTTGTGCAATACATGCTGCTATCTCCAGTTTCCTTATGCAATAAACGTGTGAAATCTAAAGTAGCCAATTTTGCATTGTCTGTGGCAAGAGGCACAAGAAGTTCTGTATGACCAACAATATCATTAAGACTTGTGTAGCCCATTTCTGCAAGATATTCTCTTATTTCCTGAGCTAAGAATGTGAAGTAGTTTACTACATACTTATAACTTCCACGGAAGTGTGCACGAAGTTTTGGATCCTGAGTTGCAACACCCATAGGACAAGTATTCTTATTACACTTACGCATCATCACGCAACCAAGAGTGATAAGGACTGATGTTCCAAAGCTGAATTCTTCTGCACCGAGAAGAGCCATCATAATAACATCTCTACCTGTCTTTAACTGACCGTCCACCTGCAAGCGAACAAGTGAGCGCAAACCATTTTTCACAAGAGTCTGCTGAGTTTCCTAAAGTCCAATTTCAGGAGATATTCCGGCAAAGCGCATACTTGATGCTGGACTTGCTCCTGTTCCACCTTCTGCACCAGAGATCACAACCAAATCAGCTTTTGCCTTAACAACTCCGGCTGCAATAGTTCCAACTCCGCTCTCTGCAACTAACTTAACACTTATTGCTGCGTGAGGATTAACATTCTTCAAGTCGAAGATAAGTTGTTTCAAATCCTCAATACTATAAATATCGTGATGAGGAGGAGGAGAGATAAGACTGATACCAGGAATAGAATGGCGAGTCTTTGCTATAATTTCATCAACCTTAAAGCCTGGAAGCTGACCACCTTCACCTGGTTTAGCACCCTGTGCAACCTTTATCTGTATTTCCTCAGCATTCGTTAGATATTCTGTTGTTACACCGAAACGTCCGCTGGCAACCTGCTTAGTCTTACTGTTAAGACTTATTCCGTCGAAAGTTGAATGGAAACGATCTTCGTCTTCACCACCTTCACCAGTGTTGCTTCTTGCGCCGAGCTTATTCATTGCCAATGCAAGTGCCTCATGAGCCTCTTTAGACAAAGCTCCGAAACTCATTGCGCCAGTTACGAAATGCTTTACGATATTCTCTACAGGTTCAACTTTCTCAATTGGAATTGGACTGCGTTTGAAATCAAAGAAATCGCGTATGAAGATAGGCTTTTCCTTTTTATCAGCAAAGGCTGTATATTTTTTGAATGTATCATAGTTTCCTGTTCTTGTAGCCAACTGCAAAGTAGCTATTGTCTCAGGATTCCATGCATGCTGTATTCCGTCCTTGCGCCAATGGAACTGACCAAGAGTTGGAAGAGGAGTCTCTGCATTTTTCTCGCGAGCCTCAATACAGTCATTGTGCATTGCGATTGCATCTTTTGCTATAGTTTCAAGTCCTATACCTCCAATTGTACTTGTCTCTGTTCCGAAATATGTATTGAGCAGGCTCTCTGAAAGTCCAATGCTCTCAAAAATCTTTGCGCCACGATAACTACGAATTGTACTAATTCCCATCTTCGCCATTATCTTGAATAGACCTTTCTTTACAGCCTTTATATAGTTTGCTTCAGCAGTACCATAATTTTCCTGAATCTTTCCATTCTTTACAATGTCATCAAGTATTGCGTAAGTCATATAAGGGCACAGCGCAGAAGCTCCATAACCAAGAAGCAATGCAGCATGCATTACCTCGCGGATATCACCGCTCTCTACAATAAGGGCTGTCTGTACACGCTTTCCAACACTTATAAGATAATGATGTACTGCACTCACAGCAAGCAATGAAGGCATTGCTACATTATTATCATCTGATTCACGGTCGGTGAGTATGATGTAGTTGTAACCATCGTCAACACTCTTTTCAGCACGGCTGCACAATTCATCAAGTGCTTCATGCAATCCGTCTCCACCCTTTGATCCATCAAAAGTTATTGGCAGTTTTATTGTATTGAATCCCTTGTATCTGATGTTACAAAGAATATCCAACTGTGTATTTGTCAAGATTGGATGAGAAAGTCTCACCATCTTGCAGTTTGTCTCGTCTGGATTAAGTATTCCTGTGCCTACTCTACCAATGTATTCAGTAAGGCTCATCACAAGATTCTCACGAATAGAATCTATTGCAGGGTTGGTTACCTGAGCGAACTGCTGACGGAAATAATTAAAGAACAACTGTGGCTTATCTGACAATACTGCCAATGGAGTATCATTACCCATTGATGCAGTAGGTTCCTGTCCACTTGTTGCCATTGGGATAATTGTATCGTTAATGTCTTCCTCGCCGAATCCGAATTCAATTTCCTTGAATTTAAGATCGTCTATCTTATTAGTAATCTTTCTTCCGCTGCGTATATTTTCAAGCTGAATACGGTTAGTGTTTAACCATTGACGATAAGGGTGCTGCGCTGCAAGACGCTCCTTAATCTCACCGTCATAATATATTTTACCGTCCAGAGTATCGATAAGCAAAATCTTACCTGGTTGCAAACGTCCCTTTTCTGCTATTTCGCTAGGATCAAAGTCCATAACTCCTACTTCGCTGGCAACGACCATCGTGTCGTTCTTTGTTATCGTGTAACGTGCAGGACGCAAACCGTTACGGTCTAGCATTCCACCGGCAAATCTACCGTCGCTAAAGAGTAATGCTGCAGGACCATCCCAAGGTTCCATTAATATAGAATGGTATTCATAGAAAGCCTTAAGGTCTTCACTTATAGGATTCTTGTCGTTGAAACTCTCTGGTACCATTACTGCCATTGCATGAGGCAATGACAAACCGCTCATAACAAAGAATTCAAATACGTTGTCAAGACTGGCAGAGTCACTCATGTCAGGCTGAACGATTGGTGATATTTCGCTTACGCTTCCAAGTAGCTTTGAAGACAAAACTGATTCACGTGCCTGCATCCATCCACGATTTCCGCGGATAGTATTTATTTCACCATTGTGCGCAAGCATTCTGAATGGCTGTGCAAGACTCCATGTTGGGAATGTATTGGTACTGAAACGGCTGTGTACAAGTGCTATTCCACTAGTGAAGTAATTGTTTGTAAGGTCAGGATAGTATTGACGAAGCTGCAAACTAGACAGCATGCCCTTATATACGATGCTCTTATTAGATAATGAACATATATAGAAGTCTTCATCAGCTACACGTTTTTCAATCTTCTTGCGTATAATATATAAGGTACGTTCAAAACTCTCTACTTTATCATCAGTAACACCAGTTACGAAAATCTGCTTGATATCAGGCTCAGTAGAAATGGCTGCCTCACCCAAGCATTCTGGGTTGGTAGGAACATTTCTTAAATGCATCAGAGACAAACCTTCACGCTCAATTTCCTCAATCATTATTGAGAGAATCTCCTGCTGGCGTTTCTCGTCTTTAGGCAAGAACACCAGACCTGTTCCATATTTTCCCTTCTCGGGAACAGGAATACCCTGTAACAATATAAACTCGTGAGGAATCTGTAGCAATATTCCCGCACCATCTCCAGTCTTTCCGTCTGCACCTTCCGCTCCGCGGTGACGCAGGTTCTCAAGAACTTTAAGAGCACTGTCAACTATATCATGACTTTTATTGCCATGAATATTAACAATCATACCAACACCACACGCATCGTGTTCGTTGTTGGCATTATACAATCCATTGGTTGTTTCCCGCTGCATTTATTTAGTAATTTTCTTGTTTGCCTATCAATCTGATTGCAAAATTACGAAATAAGTTTCAAAATGACATCTAAGTATGACTAAACGTGCACTGTAATTTATTTAATTATTAGGTTTAATAACAAAATTGCAGCATTATAAGGCTAAAACAGAACAAACTGTAAGCTTTAGTATTGCAAGAGCTTACAGTTTGTTACTTTATTCTAAAAATAAGATTTTTACTATTGCATGTAGCCTAGCCACCGCAGAATATCGTTAAGATTGGCGACCACCATTAGTAGTATCAACACTGATATTCCAATGTATTCAGCTCTTATCATGAATTTCTCACCTAACTTTCGACCTGTAATAATCTCATAGATAAGGAAAAGAACGTGTCCTCCATCGAGTGCAGGAATAGGTAGAATATTCATGAAAGCGAGAATTATACTCAAGAAAGCAGTCATCTTCCAGAACACATACCAATCCCATGTAGATGGGAACATACTACCAATAGCTCCAAAACCTCCTAGGCTTTTTGCTCCATCGGCAGAGAATACATATTTCATGTCACTCACGTATCCATGAAGAATATCCCAACCATATTTAATTCCAGCAGGAATACTCTCAAAGAAACCATAACTCTTGTGGAAAGGAGTATAAAGAGTATTAATTCCAGGGAAGGCGACAGCAAGTTTCAAGTCTTTGGTAAGCACCATGTTTCTTGTTACAGCTGTGTCTGTGCCATTTGCTAGAAGCCCTACTGTCACAGTGCGCACCTTCATACTGTCGGCATGAGTGGTTGAGGAAGCAAGAACATCGTCAAGTTTTGATAACTCGTTAGTAAACTCATTAGAAGAAGTAATCTTCTTACCATTAAGTGCAACAATCCTGTCACCCTTCTTTATTCCAGCCTTAGCTGCCGGACCTCCAGCCATTACAGAGTCAACATTTGCAGGAACATAAGGAAGACAGAACGCCGGCGTTGTCTTTATCATGTCAAGCAGATTCAGATCGCCAGTGAGTGCAATGCTTACCTTCTTGCCGTCACGCATTACGTCAACACGCTTGGCTTTAGATATTTCACGGTACATTTTTGCACCGAAATCCTTGAAAGTTCCATTTTCTGTTCCAAGCAGAACGTCGTGATCCTTGAATCCGTAGCTCTTTGCTTCCTCATTAAACACGAAACCTTGCTTCATGTCTTTGGTCTGAACGTAAGTCTCACCCCAAGAGAACATCAACATTGCATAAATGAAAAGGGCAAGGATGAAGTTAACAGAAACTCCGCCAATCATAACAAGCAATCTCTGCCAAGCTGGTTTTGAGCGAAATTCCCAAGACTGTGCAGGCTTAGACATCTGCTCAGTGTCGAAACTTTCGTCTATCATTCCTGATATTTTGCAATAACCACCCAACGGCAGCCAACCCATACCATATTCTGTGTCACTCTTCTTTGGTTTGAAGTGGAAAAGACTTCCGCCCCATTTACCGATTCCAAGATCCATGAATATATAGAACTTTTCAACTCTTATTCCAAATAGTTTTGCGAAGAACAAATGTCCTCCCTCATGAAGCAGGACTAAGAGTGATATTGACAGCAGAAACTGCAACAATCTTACTAAAAATACTTCCATTACTAATTATATTCGTTATTTATTAATATTTCTTAATTATCTCGCTTGCTATTGCTCGCGCCTCCTTGTCTGTCTGCAAATAGACATCAAGATTAGGATTTTTATCAAATGTGGCTTTAGCCATTGTCTGCTCTATTATCGTTGCCATTCCTGTGAAAGAGCATTGTCCATTTCTAAATGCTACATTTGCAATCTCGTTGGCTGCGTTAAGAATGCAAGGCATGTTTCCACCTTTATTTATTGCCTCATAAGCAAGACCTAGACATTTAAACTTATTGATATCCGGTTCAAAGAATTCCAGCTTCTGCTGTTTGAACAGGTCAAGACGTTCACCATTTAAATGTAGTCGCTTCGGGAAAGAGAATGCATATTGTATAGGCAGCCTCATATCGGGAACTCCCAACTGAGCTTTCACTGCACCGTCAATAAACTGCACAGCACTGTGAACAACGCTCTGCGGATGAATAAGTACTTGTATTTTCTCTGCCGGAACACCAAACAACCATTTAGCCTCCATCACCTCGAATCCCTTATTCATAAGCGAAGCCGAGTCTATTGTGATTTTCGCTCCCATGTTCCAAGTAGGATGCTTCAATGCGTCAGCTGCGGTTACTGTCTTCAACTGTTCTTCTGAATACAGTCTGAACGGACCTCCTGAACAAGTAAGCAATATTTTTTCAATCTCATTGTCAGCATCACCAACAATACTTTGGAATATCGCACTATGTTCACTGTCTACAGGCAATATTGAAACATGGTTTTCCTTTGCAAGATTACATATAAGTTCTCCAGCAACGACAAGTGTTTCCTTGTTGGCAAGACAAATTTTCTTATGTGCCTTGATAGCGTTTATTGTTGGAAGAAATCCTGAAAATCCTACCATTGACGCAAGAACCATATCTATTGGTTCGGCTTCAACAATCTGTTCAAGTGCCGACTTTCCTGCATAAACCTTAATATCCGGTTCGTCAGAAAGCAAGTCTTGCAATTCCTTATATTTTTCCTCGTTGGCAATCACCACTGCGGCAGGCTTGAACTTATGAGCCTGTTGTGAAAGTTTCTCCACACTGTTATTGGCAGTGAGACAGTAAACCTCATACAAGTCACTATGCTGCGAGATTACATCAAGCGCCTGTGTTCCTATGCTTCCCGTAGAACCGAGGATACATATTTGTTGTTTCTTCATTATTATATAATAATGTAAATATTACAGGTCAAGCAGACCTTCTGGAATAAACATCTCTATTCTACGGTTTTCCATGTCAGCTTCATGAATTAAATCTTCGTTGGCAGGAATAAGCACATCCTTACCGTCTTTAGTCTCTATCTCAAAAAGCGTGTTAATGGTAGAGTCGTCTACCGACTTTATTATACCTATTGTTTCATTGGTGTTTTTATCAACAACCTCGAAGCCGAATATCTCAGCCCAAGAAACATTTTCTTCACTGCTATCAGAAAGACTGCGTAGAAAATATACTTCGTCACCCGTCAGTTCACGAGCTTTATCCTGAGTATCAATATCCACAAATTTCATAATTGCACTCTCGTCACTACGGAAACGATATTCCTCAATAAAGAAAGGAACAAGAATCCCGTCAACGTCTAATATAAGGTAATCTGCGTCTACACGGTCAAAGACGTCATCGTTAAACATGAACGATACTTCGCCTTTCACTCCGTGAGGCTTTCCTAGTTTACCTATTTTATATACTTCTTCACGTCTAATCATCTACTCGTTTGATGCAGGCACCAAGTTTGTTAAGTCTATTTTCAATATTCTCATAACCACGGTCTATCTGTGCGATGTTAGCAATACGACTTGTTCCTTCCGCAGTCATTGCGGCAATAAGCAGTGCAATACCTGCACGGATATCAGGACTTGTCATTCGTCCAGCACGCAACACTAACTTGTGGTCGTGACCTACTACTACAGCACGGTGTGGGTCGCAAAGGATTATCTGCGCGCCCATGTCAATCAACTTATCCACAAAGAACAGACGGCTTTCAAACATCTTCTGATGAATAAGCACCGAACCACGAGCCTGTGTAGCCACAACAAGAAGCACCGAAATAAGGTCTGGTGTCAAGCCTGGCCAAGGAGCATCAGCAAGAGTCATTATCGTTCCATCAATAAAAGAATCGACTACATAATGCGGTTGATGTGGAATGATAAGATCATCGCCTTCAGTTTCAATCTTCACTCCAAGTCGTCTAAACGCATCAGGAATAATACCTAGATTTTTCAGCGACACATTCTTTATTCTCACCCCGTCGCCCACCATTGCAGCCATTCCGATAAACGAGCCAACCTCTATCATGTCCGGCAATATTGTGTGGTCGGCACCGTGTAGTTTATCTACACCGACAATAGTAATCAGGTTACTTGCTATTCCGCTGATATTTGCACCCATTGCGTTAAGCAAGTGGCACAGTTGCTGAATATAAGGTTCGCATGCGGCATTATATATTGTAGTAGTGCCCTTAGCCATCACGGCAGCCATGATAATGTTTGCCGTTCCGGTAACCGAAGCCTCATCAAGCAGCATGTAGCAGCCTTTAAGTTTCTTGCTTTCAATCCTGAACACGTCACGTTCTGGGTCTTTTACAAACCTTGCTCCAAGATGCTTAAATCCAAGAAAGTGGGTATCAAGTCGTCTACGTCCAATCTTGTCGCCACCCGGTTTGGCAACAGTAGCCTTTCCGAATCTACCTAGCAGCGGACCTATCATAAGCACGCTACCTCGCAGAGAAGAACATTTGTCCACGAACTCCTGACTTTCCAAATAGTCAAGGTTCAGTTCGTCTGCCTGAAAAGTGTAATCATTTTCGGCGTTGCGTGTTACCTTTACGCCGATATCTGTCAACAGTCTCATGAGATTTCTCACATCCAGTATTTCTGGAATGTTCTTTATTCTCACGGGATCAGAAGTGAGCAATATTGCGCAAATAACTTCCAAAGCCTCATTTTTAGCTCCCTGTGGAGTGATGGTTCCCTTTAGTCGGTGACCACCTTCTATGATAAATGATTCCATAGTCTTTTATCTTCTTCTGCGCTTATTGTTGTTAACGTTATAGTTGCTATTGCTATTGCTATTGCTGTTACTATTGGTGTTGCCGTTACGATTATTGTTGTTACGGTTGTTGACCGGCTCGTCTTCCATAATCTTGTTGAACACGAATTTATTTAGGTCAAGCTGAATTATTCCGTCAGTATACTTAGCCAAGTCAGCTGCCACCTTCTCGTTGTCACAAGAGCCGTGGCTCCACATCATTAGGCTCAACTTCATCTGGTTAGCAGCAAGTCGGGTAAGTTCGTCACGGTCCTCACCAGGTCCCATGGTCTTCAATCTCTCAAACACTTCAGCCATTATGTGACCATAGTGTTTCACCGAGATTTTTGTCATCGGATACGCCATCGGCGTCGGCTTAGTAGCTATCTTGTTGGCTTGACTTATGTCGCAAGGCCAGTCAATATCCAATTTGAAGTCACTCATAATTGCAAGATGGTCCCACAACTTATGTTTATAGTTCACGTCCTCGTGATTTTGTGGAAACATTCGTTCCATAATGGTTACAATGGCATCCGCACACGATTGGCGCTTGGCCTTAGTATCCAGTTTGCCGCAAATGTCAACCATATTCTGCACCTCACGCCCGTATTCAGGCATGACAAGCTTCTCACGACATGTGTTGTAGTCTAATCCTTGGATGTTCATAATAATTTTTTAGGCAATTTTGCAACGAAGTCTTTCAGATAGAACGGCACGAAATATGCAACGTCATCAAACTTCCCTTGTGCTATGCGTTTTTCTGCCAAAGGAAACATATATTTAGCCAATGGCACTACGTCTTTTATCAAGTGTGCATTAGGATTATTTATCTCTTCCATACACTTTGCAGCTCCGTTTCCGAAGAAATACACAGGACCCTTTTCAAGATATTCCTTGTAGGTTTCTGCTGTCACTACGTCAGCCTTTATTTCTCTCACTTCTTCAAGCGAGCGATCAAATACCTGTGCGTACACCTCCATGCGGCGCGCGTCAAGCATAGGCACTAGCAATGCATTTTCTTCCTCAGCCTGCTCTTTTAGCAGCACTGGTACGGTAAGTAGTTCCAAAGTCGGTATGGCAATGAGCTTCACGTCACGACCATAGCAAATTCCTTTTGCCATAGAAGTTCCAATGCGCAGTCCTGTATAAGAACCAGGGCCACAACTTACAGCCACAGCGTCTAGTTTTAATGAGTGACTGTCTATAAACGAAAGAGCCTCATCAACATAGCGTCCAAGCTGTTCATTGTGATGTGGTCCGCTATAATCTTCTTTGTTAAAGATGCATTCGGCGTCATTACTAACTGCTACAGAGCACACATTTGTGCTCGTTTCAATGTTCAATATACACGACATAATAATAAATATATTCTAAATAAAGTGCAAATTTACGCTTTTTTCCCGCAAAATTATTACTTTTGCAGAAATTTAACGTGAAACAAGTATGATACAATCAATGACCGGTTACGGAAAATCTATCGCAACCTACAATCAAAAAAAGATTAATGTTGAAATTAAGTCATTAAATAGTAAGACTCTTGATCTTTCTACAAGAATCGCTCCACTCTATAGAGAAAAGGAGATGGAGATACGTCAGATTGTGGCTAAGCAACTGGAGCGTGGCAAAATAGACTTCTCTATTTGGATTGAGAAAGACGATGCTGTCGACGCTGCACCTATTAATGCCTCACTTGTTGAAAATTATTACAATCAAATAAAAGCCATTTCCGAAAAAACAGGAATTCCTGTTCCACAGGATTGGTTCAACACTCTTCTTCGCATGCCAGATGTCACAACAAAGAATGACGTGGAAAAACTTTCCGAAGAGGAATGGGCTGCTGCAAGCAATACGATTAATGAGGCTATTACCAACTTGCTTAACTTCAGAAAGCAGGAGGGCGCAGCTCTTGAGAAAAAGTTTACTGAGAAAGTTGATAATATTGAAAATCTACTTCAAAGCATCGAACCGTTTGAGAAGAGCCGTGTAGAGAAGATTCGTCAGAGCATTGTCAAGGGACTTGAACAAATTCCTAGCGTTGACTACGACAAAAACCGCCTTGAACAGGAGCTTATCTATTATATTGAGAAACTCGATATCAGCGAGGAAAAGCAAAGACTCACTAATCATCTTAAATACTTCCATGAGACGATGAACGAGGACGGACCTATCGGAAAGAAACTTGGATTCATCGCTCAAGAAATGGGACGTGAAATCAACACTACTGGAAGCAAGAGCAATCAGGCTGAAATGCAGAATATCGTAGTGAAGATGAAGGATGAACTTGAACAGATTAAGGAACAAGTTTTAAACGTGTTCTAATTTATGAAGAACGGACTACTTATTTTCTCAGCTCCTTCCGGCAGCGGAAAGAGCACAATTGTGCAGTGGTTGATGAAGGAACATCCTGAATTCAACCTGCATTTCTCTATTTCGTGCACAAGCCGTGCACCACGTGGCACTGAGAAGAACGGTGTGGAATATTTCTTCCTCACTCCTGATGAGTTCCGCGCCAAGATTGATAACGGCGAGTTTCTTGAGCACGAGGAGGTTTATAAGGACAGATTCTACGGCACACTGAAATCACAGGTTGAAACCCAACTTAATGACAAGCAGAGTGTTATCTTCGACGTTGACGTTAAGGGCGGATGCAACATCAAGCAATTTTATGGCGAACGTGCTATGAGCATTTTCATCCAACCGCCTTCTATTGAGGTATTGAGCCACAGACTCAATAGCCGTGGCACTGATTCTCCAGAGGTTATCCAGCAGCGTCTTGACAAGGCTGAATACGAATTAACATTCGCTTCAAAATTCGACCATATTGTTGTAAACGATAATCTTGAGGAAGCCGAAAAAGAGACATTGGCTCTTGTAAGGAATTTCCTTGAGGAATAAAAATATACTATTATTGATTTCTTAAACATTCGTGAAAATGATACGAACGGGAATATACGGAGGGTCGTTCAATCCCATTCACACTGGGCACATTGCCATTGCAAGCAAATTGCTGCAAATGGCTTCACTCGACGAGATTTGGTTTGTCGTTTCTCCGCTTAATCCGTTTAAGAAATCATCAACATCACTGTTAGACGATGCTAGCAGACTGCAACTTGCCCAAGCGGCATTGTCAGGAGAAAAAGCTCTTAAAGCCAGCGACTTTGAGTTCAACCTCTCCAAACCTTCATACATGTGGAACACGCTTCAAAAGCTCACAGAAGAATACCCCGACAGGGAATTCACTCTCATTATAGGAGCCGACAACTG
>OCTV010000780.1_pt1 | contig 12116 bp, 13 predicted proteins | sample 1539101 | NCBI WGS metagenome assembly OCTV01 (sample SAMEA3991422, study PRJEB22521) | metagenome | biome: anthropogenic terrestrial biome; feature: sewage plant; material: sludge | place: Sweden | collected 2012-09-26 | reverse complement strand
GAAGACCGATCCCCATCCCCATGAGCACCGGCAACGCCAATTGGGCGCTGAAAAAACGGGGGAGTCCATCCCATCACTTAACCCGGATCTGGCGCACAGAGCCGCGCCAGGCCGGTTAGCTCTACGTGAGCGGCCGCTTTTCCAAGACCCGACCGGCAGCATCGGAGCGTTCCGCTTCAAAAAATCCGGGTTTGGCTGAGCGGCCGCTATCGGGAAACCTCGATGGCCGGAATGGGCACAAAGGGTGAGTAGCGGAAATCGAAAAGCTGCCGCTCAAATTCGTCAGGCCTGAGCTTTCACGCCGGATGTACTTGACCGGCGGCAAACCAACGTTGAGCTGTCGTTCAATCGGCCCACGTCCAATGACCGCTGAGGCCGAACGGCTGTCTGATGGCTGGCTCAGGTGAGCGGCAGGTTTTGGATCAGTAACCTGCCGTAGCCCATGAAAATATCATCAGGCCGTTGAGGGCACCGAAGGGACCATCCTCTCTTCGGATTCATCGCCCAAAAGCAGCCATTGAGGTTCCGCTTCCCGAAAGCGGCCGGTCGTCACTGAGTACAACGTGCCCTAACCGGCCATAGCGGTTTCCCGATAGCGGCCAGTCAGCCAAACTCAGGTTTTACGAAATGGAATGCTCCAAAGCTGCCGGTCGCGACCTCACCCAACCGGCCAAAAGGCGACGGTCAGGGTGGCTATCCAATTTCAATAGTTAAGGCGTACTGGGATACTGGCGACAGACCGGTATTCGGCAAGCAAATTGACATCCAGACTGCCTCGACCCGGCCACAAGCCGCCTATCGGGGTTACGTTTCAATTTCTGCAGGTAGGGCGCCCGCAGAACGAATTGAATGGCCGGTCTTCGGCGAGCAACTTGATGACCTCACTGCCACAACCCGGCCACAACCAGCCGTAGCAGCCTCGAAAAATCAAGCCGCCCGAACGAGCGGTTACTCAGCACATTGCAGACATAGAAGCTGGACACCCCTAAATTACAGCAGCCGCTCTATGTGCTGTATGACATTGGCTCATATATGACGTCATCCACACTTACATTTAATTTGGTGGAGTTTCCTTAGTGCTAGTGGGTTCTGGTCGTCTCACAGACAGACGGAAACAAATCTTGCCAGCGCGCCTCGAATTGCCTCAAGGCATCATCATTTTGCCTCACGCGTAACGCATAGGCATCACGAATAGAGCGTTCGACTTGGTTATGCAACCGGCGTCGGATACTGCACACGATCTGAGAATTTTCCACTTTATTCAAAAAGTGGCCGTGGTAATACTGGTTGAGCCAAGCTTCGATCTCTGTCGCGCTACATGTCTCGCGGCAAAGGCGCTGAAAACCACATGCATCAATCCAAACCTTACTAAAATCGAGTGAGAGCGATGAATTGCGCTGAATGACGATCTGACCAAGCCGCTCACGGAAGGAGTGCAGTACGCGTTTGATACTCCCGATTACCTCGACATCATCAGTTTGATATACGTCTCCCGCAACGATATAGACGGGGGTTGGTTTCCCTTCTTTGCCGATGAGCGCGGCTAACAGTTCAATTTGCCGTTGGAATTGCACTGACAATGGTTCGACTCGCCCATCCGCGTATTCAATCCGAGGTTCGCCAAACGTATAAATTCGAACCTCGAATGGCCATTGATCAGAACGTGTTGGAAGCGTTCCGGGCGCAAATGCATGCCTGGCAATTAGAAATCGAGCATAGTCGGTTGAATAGTTTCGCTCAAGAGCTCTATCGATTAAGCGTGCAACAATTCGCCGAGGCCAAAAGAAGATATGCGCAAGTGAATGGTCGCGCCCGAGGCGCATCGCTTTCTCAAGGGCGGCGTCTGCTGCATTTAAGTTCCCGTTTGCATATTCCATGTGGGCGCGAAACAATCCACCGACCCATGCAAGCAAGGGGTTGCCGATCTCACGGCCAATAGCCAATCCCTCATCGAGAAGGGTTGATCCGCGTTCCTCGTGACCTGCTTCGAAAAATGCTAATGCGGTCCCGATTCGGCATGCTGCTTGTAAATAGGGAACCCCCTTGGCATCCGCCAGTTCCAGTGCGCTCGTACAACGCGAAAGCGCACCGACGTGATCTCCTTCGGTAAAGGCCTCCCAAAACAACATTCCACGATAATAAGCTTCATCGACCGTGATTCCTTCTGCATACAACTGCTCCACTGCAGCGATGTGGACTCGTGCTTGGGTCGTGTCGTCGAGACTGCAGGAAGCGGAGATGGCATGGCAATGCAAAATGCTATCCCACAGGTGGATATCATGCTCGGCAGCTGCTGAAAGCCCCTTCTCCACAGCGCGCCGGCATTGTTCAAAGTGACCTTCGTGCAAGCAAAGCGTTGCCTCATTCAGATGCTTGATTACGGCCGCAAGCGGGGAGAGGGGCGTCCGTGATTCACGGGCAGAAAAGCGCTTCCAGGCGATATCGGCAGCTGCGAGATTGCCCCGCCATGTGTAGTCTGTTATCAATCCCGCGGTCAGGCGTGCCCCGAGATCACTGGTCGGGTCTAGCTCAACCAATCGTTCTGCCCTCTCCCGCCAAACTGCGATTCGCGGGTGATTCGGCTGTCTAAAGGCAAGCGCAAAAAGCATGCTGGAGACAACTAAAGTTCTAGGTAATCGAGGCAGTCGGTCGACGACGGACTCGCGAACTGGAGTCATCCATTCTATCCACGGATCCAGTTCGCGCAGGTCACGGTATTGAAAAAACATGGCGTCAACGACGCCGGCCCAGGCGAGCAAAACCCAGCTACCCTTTGGCCGACGCTGAAGCATCTCGAACGCGCGGACCAGGTAATCCTGCGCATCGGCAGGTCGCTTCATCAATGCTGTTGTACCAGACCAGTACAAGAGTTGCGGATCGCGTTCAATCACATCGATCGGGATATGCTGCAACCAACTCTCGACCAAATCCAGGCGACCTGAAACGGCCGCTAGCAGAGCAGCCGGCTTGACGAGTGCAGCAAGGCTGCGCGCCTCTTGTCTGTCTACGGCCGCAGCAATTCGTGCGGTCCAAGAGGATATTTTTTCCCTCGAAACCAGAATTTCGTCCACGCCCATTCCCCTCACGGGCATCCCCGCCCGAATTTCGTAACAGGGTCTCTACGCTTGGCTGACAGTTAAAAACAATGGTGTATCCGAACCTGTACCCATGCATGAATTATGTTACAGGCGTAAAGCAAATGGTGCTGAGAATTTTCTGATATTTAATGTGCATGCAAGTTGCAGTCTTGACAGAGCAGCCGATCAGGCAAGAGTCATAACAATGGATTGTCATTACTTGGTCAGTAAGCAAGGGGGGAAACGGCTATGCATCACGTTCTCAAAATCATCATGCAGGTGTGATCGGGTTCGGTACTACGGGGTGGCATGGAGTCGGCGCTGCATGTTCCGCGTCTTGTTACTTTTTCAAGAATTCTTTCAAAGGTGAGGAGTGTTTATGAACACCAATATTGTGCCTTTCAGACAGTGGGTCACTCCCTGCGTCGCTGGTATTGGATTACTCATATTGAGCGCGCCCTTGCTTGCCGACGAGGCCTATCGCATCGAAGAAATCTCCCCCATCTTGAAACAGCATCCCTGCAAGAAAACGTGCAAGGTTCAGGGGGCTTCGGGCGAGTACACACTCAGCCCAATCGATTTGAATGGGGACGGTATCGTTGAATATTTGGTGCACAACGAAGCTTGCGGCAGCGGCGGTTGCGCCGATGGCCTTTTCATGTTTGTTGGCAATGGCTGGAAGAAGTTGCTGGAAGTTGCCGTCGGCGGAATGGAGGTTGCCAGCACACGCACAAACGGGTTTGCCAACGTCGTTATTTGGCAGGAGAGCTATGAACCGCAAAGACACACGGTGCGGCATTTGTATCGTTGGAATGGACAACGTTACGTTGCCAAATAACATATCTAAGCATGCAAACGCCCCTATTAACTATGCTTATAGCATAGCAGAGGTCAATTATCTCCAGATTTTATGATGACATTTGCTTATGTAGGATTTCCATGGTTAAGGACTTTTGCACCAAAATTACTAACAGAAAGAGAGCCATGATTAAGACAATTAAAGCGATATTACTGCTGTCATTTTTCATGGTCGTCCCCATTGATAAGCTTAACGCGATGGTTACCAGTGATGAGTGGTCATATATCTTTCATTTGCAATACAAGCAGGGCATTCTGGCAATTCAAGAAGGAGCACAATTTCCGTATGAACCTGTTCCTTATTCAAGCGGAAAGTTGCGCGATCCGTCTACAACTGACGTTTGTGGTGTGATTATTAATTTCATGAAAAAGGAGGCTGTGCGGTTTGGTTTTAATAAACCAAGTGCAGCCGACGATACGCATGGAAAATATTTTTTTGATGTTAAGGCTCCTAATTTCGCTGATGCTGACTATGTGAGTTTTTGCGAAGGGAGGAAAGCATCTGTTTGACATCTCTCTCAAGGGGAGTTCATTCTGTAATGACGACAAGAAATGCAATGCTGATGTCGGAGAGAATTACAAAAACTGCCCAAATGACTGTCTGCCGCCATCCAATAAGAGCCGCCGGTATCAATGATATTAATAGGCGAAAAACTCTGACACAACGCAGAATCGATAGAAACGGCTGTGTTGTTCTTAATCGTGTATCCGATACCATGAAAAATGGCGCTATTTGATGATGGCTGGCGCGTGGTGTTCTAAACATTTTGATCTGCTATGGAAAATCTAATCATGAAAAAATGGAACATCCTCTTGATGATCTTGACTGCAACGCCAATGCTCGCTGTTGCCAGCAGTGGCATGCCCAGAGTTTGGGTTTACGAAAACCCCGAGGGCAATTATGTGGTAATGCGTTCGAAGAAGGCAGAACGGAACGACAATGACGGAGATGGAAAGGGCTCGATTAAGTCGCAACTGTATATACACAAGGAAATGAGTGGGAGTTTCGATCGCAAACCCGAACTCGTTACATCGGCGACATGTATCTTTATTTCGAATCCAAAAGAGCGTATTGAGTGCTCAACTTCTTCAGGCCCATTTTCAGGCGCGAAATTTGAAGTAATCGAACGCAATAGGGCTGACAAAAACACAATACGAATCTCAAAGAAATATTTGGCGGATTTTAAAAGAGCAGGCAAACACTTGGCGCCGTTTGGCGTTTATAGCTACTCTGTCTTTCAATGCGTTGATGGGTGCGACGGTATTTCTACGCCAAATTTAATGGTCGAGATGGTATTAATGGGAGATTAATTAAAGGGCCGCCATTCTACCTTCCCATGTCTGGACATAACCGCTTTTTGCCCCACGCTGAAGGTGTGTTTTGTGTAGAACACTGGGCCTTGCATTCGCTTGATCGCCATCAATCAGCCAATTGTCGTTAATTGAGGAATTAGCAACGTGATCTGTAATAATTGTTTGACCGAATTAAGCGGGACACCAAAATTTTGCCCGAAATGCGGAGCTAGCATCCAAGCACCAATCGAATTAGCAAAATCTATCAAGCAGTGCCCCCAGTGTGGCGCAGAAAATCCAATTGGCGCGAAATTTTGCATAAAAGATGGTTATCGCTTTAAAGGTATCGAGACACCGGCATCGCAGTTCGCTGCCAAGACAGATATCAACGACAGTCCTCCACAATCAGTCATCGCGGTTGAGCCTGTTGTTACGGTTTCTTCACCTGAGAGGATGGTACCGCCCAAGCCCGAAGCCGTAAGACTAACTGCGGATGTCCAATCAGAAACTACGCCGCCAAAAATTCCTGAATCTGGTGAGAAAACTCTAGCTGATTCGTCCTGTACTGCAGAACCGATATCGGCCAAAACAACCCGTCGTGAAGGGAAGGCTTCCTCCAAGGGGCTAGTTATTGGACTCGTGGGGGCAATCGCAGTAGCTGCAGCTGGAGCGGGTGGGTATGTGTACTGGTCGGGCAACCGCGCAGAACGCAAGCAACCAGATACTGTTGAAAACGCCCCTCACCCTGCAACATTGCTTCCAGGGCCCCCACCAGCCACAAAACCTTCGATTGCCGAATCGGCGCCTTCGTCCTCCCCTTCTCAGCCTGTCGCGCCATCTGGAGTCGAAATAGCGCCGAAGGTCGATGTGGCAAGAATTCAGGATGAACTAGACGAGCGCTTGCAGCGTGCTGGGTTCGCCGACATTGACGGAAGCGTCGACACCGAAGGCAGCGTCAACGTGAACGGCATCGTCTCAAGCAAGAAACAGAAGGAGGAAGTCGTACGACTCGCCTTGTCAATACCTGGAGTTGAGCGAGTCAATGATGCAGAGTTGCAGGTGGCCGCTCCGGCCAAGGCCGTCAGCGCCCCACCGCGCGTTGCCTTGACACCACCCTCGGCGCCCACACCAGACCCCGCCAAATTGGAAGGCGATATCAATCGCGCCCTCCGCAACAGTGGCGTAGGCGGCGTGACAGCTCAAGTCAGCGACGATTTCTCCGTCACGCTAAAGGGCTCGGCAACCAACACTGCAGAAAAAAGCCGTGCGTTCCAGATCACCCGCCAGTTCCGGGGAGTTGGGGCAACGAAGGACAGGATATTCGTCGTCGAGTAATCGGACATATAGAAGGATCGAATCATGAAAAAGTCCATAACAACTGCGCTAGCCGTTCTTATTGCAATCGCACAGATTCAAGGTTGCGCAAACATGTCGCAGACCGAGCAGGGCGCGGCGATTGGAGGTGTGACGGGCGGGGTGCTTGGTGCTGCGGTAAGCAAAAACAAGGGACAAGGCGCCCTGATTGGCGTTGCGCTCGGTGCAATTGCTGGTGGCCTTATTGGGAATTTCCTGGACAAGCAAAACGCTACACGCGCCGAGGCCGCGAAAAAATATAACTATGACCAACGGGTTGACCGGCTGGAAGTGGAAAGCGCAACAGTGGCGCCGCAGACCGTCTCGCCAGGGGGGAGTGTCAATGCTTCAGTGCAATACACAACGCTTCAGACAAACAATGCACAGGAGGTCAAACTCACTGAGACGAGAACACTTGTCGCTGGTCAGGAAACATATGACCTTGGCCGACGCGAAGTCGTGCGGGCACAGGGAACTCATACCTCCACAGCCAAGCTGAATTTGCCAACGGACCTCCCCAAGGGACGCTATACCCTTGTGACCACAATTTTCGACGGTAAGAACACGAAGACGGCCAAGTGCCACTTCATGGTTGCTTGAGAACGGCTCTTGATTATTTCTTCGCATTCCGGCGCTAGCGAATTGAAAAACTAAGTGGATTAAATGGACTGTCGTCTGTTGCGAGTATTTACGCTATTGCTCATGGGCGTTGTTATTTAATCGTGTCAAATAGACAATCGTAATCAATAGCATCCCTCTTCAGTTTTCGATTGGCATTAATTTGCGAACCCTGTAGTACATATCATTGGCATACAAAATGAATGGGCGTTACATCTATAAATCAATTTGATGGAGTTTATTATGGCTTTGGTTATCAAGAAGTGGAAGGTTTCGGAGACTGCTGGGCAGAATGGTGAATTTGTTCATATTCATGGACGGGAAGCTGGCCTGCTTTCGTTTATCCTTTCGCTCTTAGGCGTCGATCCAACGACGACATTTATCGTCGACGCAAAGAGTATTCGCCATGAACAGGGTTCCCTTGCAGGGTTTGAGCGTACAGTAACTCCCATTTCACAAGTCGCTGCTGCGGGCTTCGGTTATATAAAGCCGTGGAAAAAAGCATTAATCATTGCCATCATTATTGGGGTTATTCTTGTTTTTATACCAGTAATTGGACAGTTAATTGCTGCTGTGATTGGATTGGCTTATTACTTTTTAAATAAAGAGTTATATGTTCGCTACCTTAACTCAGGCACTGGTCGAGGTGAGCTCAAATTCAAGCGTTCCATTATCGAAGGCCAGAGTATCGACGAGCAAGCGGGGGAACGTATTGTTGCCATAATCGAGATGCTTGTCTTGGGCCAAGAAAAGCCGCGCATCCTTGATGTTGCCGCTGGGTGCCCTACCAGCGTCAAGGCGGCCCTTGACCGTGCCGGGGAAGAACTTTCGGTAGTTGCGGAGCGCACTCGAAAGCGGGCAGACGACTTTGCAGCTCAAGCAAGAGATATGGGTGAGCGTGCCGCTGCTAAAATTGCTCCCTTGGTGGCAACATCCGGCAGCGCATCGGTTGAAGTATATTCAGGGCCTGCAAAGTGTTCCAACTGTGGAGCCACGGTAAATTTGGAAAATACTTTCTGCGCCGAATGTGGAGGCAAGCTAAGGTGAGAGTCTGAAAGAAGGTGAGAGACTCACCTCTGAATTCTGGGATAGCAGTGATCTTCCCCACGTTTGGTGGACACACTGGAAAGGGCATACTAGCTCTGGAAGGGGTATCCGATGGAACGCAAGGAATACAAGAGGTATAGCCGGGAGTTCAAGCTTGAGGCCGTGAAGTTGGCGGCCCTTGGCGAACGGCCCAAAGCGCAGATAGCACGTGAGCTTGGCATCCGTGTGAACCAGTTGCGGAATTGGCGCTTGGAATTTGAGGCAGAGGAGCGTATCGGCGCACCGAAGCGAATGGCTGTTACTGAAGACGACCTTGGACGGCTTCGGCGTGAGAATGCCAAGCTGATATGGGGTGCGGATGTTGTGCCAAGCGCTCCAGATTTCAGCCAGCGGCTACTACGCTGCTCACAATCGGCCCCAAAGTGCACGCAGCAAACGCCAAGAGGCGCTGATATCGCGAATTCGGGAAATCCATACCTCTAGCCGTGAGACCTATGGTGCCCCGCGAGTCCATGCTGAACTGCGCGCGCAGGGCACAGCGTGTAGCCGAAACATGGTGGCCAAACTGATGAGCCAAGCGCAGATTATGCCCAAGGCTATTCGTCGATTCCGGGTCACCACCGACTCCAGAAACACTCGGGATGCCTCGCCGAACTTACTCAAGCGGGAATTTCAATCGGATCGGGCCAACGCCTGCTGGGTCAGCGATATCACCTACATCCCAACACGCGAAGGCTGGCTCTATCTGGCTGCCATCCTGGACTTGTATTCGCGTGCTGTTGTTGGCTGGAGCATGAGTCGTAGTCTCGATTCAAGTTGGCCATGGCGGCGCTCTGTATGGCGATCGATCGGCGGGGTACTGGTCCAACGATATTGCACTCTGACCAAGGAACAACTTACTCGGCTACAGAATACCGTGCGCTGTTAGCCCGGCATGGAATCCGTCAGAGCATGAGCCGCAAGGGAGACTGCTGGGACAATGCACCCATGGAGAGTTCCCTCTTTACCAATCAATGCCGCCAATAACTCAATCTGACGCTGGAATTGCACTGATAAAGGTTCAATTCGGCCGTCGGCATATTCGTAAGCGTCGTTCTGAGGCCGTCTGGCGAATAGTGTGACGTTGCGAGAAAGTGGTGCCCGCCAAACAAAGTAGTGGGGACCATTTTGGACACAGGTGAAGTTGTTGCGAGGGGTCGGGTGGGCCGACCCAATTACCCGACTGAATTCAAGCAACATCCATGTGGTCTTTGAACGCGAGGCAAACTGCTCGAACGCACGCTCCAGGCGTGGTCGAGCCTCCGCCGGTTGTCTGAAGAGAACAGTTACGCCGGACCAGTACAGGAGCTGCGGATCTCGCTCAATCAAATCGTCAGGGACAAGCTGCAGCCAGCGCTCGACCAAATCCATGCGACCTGCAGCAGCGGCGATCAAGGCGCCTGGCTTGACAAGCGCGGCAATCCCCCGAGTTTCCTGCGCACGCGCAGCAGCGGCGATACGTTCTATCCAGGATGGTAATGCCTCAGTAGAAAACCGTTTCTTGTCCATCTTCATCCCCCCGGTACGGACATCGATATATGGTTAATCACTTTCCCTCTACCGGGCTTTAGTGCCGACGTTGTATCCGAACCTGTACCCAAGCATCAATTATGTTATGTGTGTATCTGGATTGCACAAATGATCACTTCATGGTCGGCCAATAATGAGGCGATTTACATCGCTTATCGCAGCCACTATACGAGGTAGCGCACGAACGGCCTGGTGCGAGCTACATAGGAGTTGGATTTTTGAAACACTTGGGAGGGGTTATGGGAATTCGATTGATGGCGGAAATCTTGCGGCCGGCGGTAGCGATGCTGGTCCTCGTTGTCGCCGAGAGCGCAGCCAATGCGGACTCAATTTGCGGACCGCGAGAAGATGCATACCTGCAAAAACTTATTAGCGGACTTCAGCCATATGCTCAACAAGTCACCGCCAGTGGCAAGTTCACCGCAGAGAACGAGTATGGCGCAGGAACGATGGCAGTCACGATTTCTTTCCTTGATGGTGGAAAGCGCCGGTTTTCGTATCGATCGGCTGATACAGCGGGGGATGATTGGGGGGCTATTGGCGCCAGGCCGGGTAGCACAAAAGCTGGCCAGCCAGGGTTTGCGTTCTATTTCGCCCAAGGAAAGTCGGGGGCCTGCGAAGCCAATGTTTTCGTGAAAGATGGGCGATTTGTGACAACACCGATTCGATTCGTTCGTTGATACCGGCACTGCCATGACAGCACGCGGAGGCGGCAAACAACAAGCGCAAGGATCCCGCGAGGGAGCGCATCAACCATTCAAGGAGAATCCACCATGCGAAAGGTACTGAAGTTCATTGTCACCCCAGCGACGTTCGCTATGGCCTATGCCTTTCTCATACTGGGGGCGACTGGCTGCTCGGAATCTACATCGAAGAACCTCACTAGGGAACTGGCACGAGCAAAGATTGCCGCAGGCAATAAATTCCCGCTCGAACGAACTATCGACCTTCCGTTGCGCGTACAGATTAAGGACATGGGAACATTGCCCCTATATCAGCGTGCTGAGAGTGCGGGGGCAATAAAACTGACAAAGTACAATCAACCATATCAAGTTTGGCCGATTTATGATGTTGCCCTGACAGAAATCGGGGCGAAGTTCAAGGCACAGGACCAGAAAGGGGCCGAGAAAAACACGGTCACTGTCGTTGCGTGCAAGATAGACTTCGGTGAGGTCACTGGCATCGAACAGAGTGCCGACAAGACGAAGGCTGATGTGCACTTTGACCTCGTCTCGACAGGGCCAACACCCTTCGCTCAACTGGACGTGGATGGCCTGTGTAGCAGACCTTTCAGGAAAGCAACCACCAAAGCCCCTCATATTGCGAAGATGTCTTTGTTCGATGACGGCTGGCGCATAGTCGATGTAGCTCAAGCTAAACCGTAGCACCGATGAAACGGACAGCAACTACCGGTCTTTGTTCAGAAACTCAAAACCCGATATTTATCTCAGCAGCCCAACAATATGCTGTCGCTCATGGGGAAGTGATCCTGTTGGTCAAAGTGGCAGCATGCCGCAAACTTCCCAAACTGCGCAGGACAGAGGTGAATATGACAATCTCGCTGGAAAAACGCGGGCAGGTGCGAACTCTCTTCAGGTATGACCATCCAACTCCCGGATCTCAATCGGTTCCTTGGGCGCTAATGGGCGCAGGGAGGCGAGTCCGTTGTAACTACCGAGTGTATGACACCTGTGGGAACTTCCATGCCAAGGGCGGTAGTTGGTAGCAATCCGCAATCGCTGATTCCGAATATTGTGCAACAGTCTCAAGGGGGAACCATGAAAAAACGGTTTGGAAGATGTCAGGGGCACCACTCGCTCGCAAGTGTTGCAATCAGAGTCACCGAAATACTGGCGAGAATAGCTCAGTCCTCGGCCAACAACGGAAGCGGCCATTGAGCGTCCTCAACGGCTGAGTGGCAGGTAACCAGCATATTACTGCCTGATCCTGACCAGAGGCTCAAGGTCGGCTTTGGCCGAGGAGTGTGAATCGGCCTTCCGGCAGGTTTCAAGCTGTCATTTGGATGACAGCTTTCCCGAATCGACGAGCGGCCGGAGTTGGCCGATTGGGTGAGGTCGCGACAGGCTGCTTTGTAGCACTCCAGTTCGCAAATCCACGGTTGGACTGAACGGCCGCTCCGGAGAATGCTATCTGACCGCAATGGGCACCGAAGGGACCGTCCTCTTCTCGGATTGGTCACCTAAAAGCAGCCATTGAGGTTCCGCTTCCCGAAAGCGGCCGGTCGTCACTGAATACAACGTGCCCAATCCAGCCGTTCGGGGCAGCAGATCGGAAGAGCGT
>OCTV010000779.1_pt1 | contig 12130 bp, 20 predicted proteins | sample 1539101 | NCBI WGS metagenome assembly OCTV01 (sample SAMEA3991422, study PRJEB22521) | metagenome | biome: anthropogenic terrestrial biome; feature: sewage plant; material: sludge | place: Sweden | collected 2012-09-26 | reverse complement strand
GAGCAGCGGATTGAAAATCCGCGTGTCCGTGGTTCGATTCCGCGATTGGCCACCAGAATTAAGTAAAAAGCCCATTCTTCGGAGTGGGCTTTTTGCATTTTCGGCCCCGATATAGTGCTGGATGGTTCGGTAAGGTTCGGTCGATACGCGGTCGGAGTCCCCTTATTGATAGAACTCTAAGCTATTCCTTCAATCGTAACGGGGGAAGACAAGCACGATGATTCAAGGTATTCTGATGGGATAAACTCAAGCGCGGCACACAGGGGTGGAAGCCAGTGACAGAGGACCAGAAGAAAGAGGCGATTTCACGAGAGTTTCTTCGGATACTCGCCCACGGACATGGCTTTAAGGTGATTGAGCCCAGTGCAGATCATGGCGTAGACATGATCGTCTACCCTGTTACGACTAGAATAGAACCATCGGGGAAAACGCGGTTTCTAGATTCGCCTTTTAAGTTGGATTTTCAGCTAAAGGCAACCACTGCGGCTGGAATCGTTGATGCTGGCGATGACATCAAGTTTGATCTCGAAGTGAAAAACTACAACGACCTCATTTATCGAAGGGATGAGCCTCTTCCTCTCCATCTCGTCGTTGTGGTTCTAGACTCCGCGCCACCAGCCTGTCTGAGTGTTGATGAAACGACTCTTGGTCTTGCCGGAAGTGCTTACTGGTACTTGCCAGAGGAGGAGGCCGAGGCTACCAACAACGATTACAAAATTCGGATTACGATTCCTAAGGCCAATCGGCTCGGAGTTGGATTTGTGCGTGATCGATTCGAGGAACTGGGGATCGAGATATGAAGGTAACTCCCCAAGATTTGGCGAGCCTGGCAGGTAAGCTTCGTGAGTTCTTGAACGAAGCAGGATGGCGTCAAGGTCGTCAAGCCAGAGGACTGACCTTCTTCTATCCGCCAGAATCTCTAGGGATTCAAGGGAATTTTTCCGTTGCGTTGCCAGACAATACATCCAGGTCGAGTGTCGCTAGTCTTCTTCATGGTGCAGCCAATTCCCTTGTGGAAATTTACGGGTATGGGAGCTTAGGTGACCTGCTCAACAGAGCTGCGTCGTTTAGCGATTTATCGCTTCCCACGCGTCTTGTTACTCGATTTGTTGATACAACGACAAATCGAGGGGCAATGCCTCTCGCTTCCTTGACAGCCTACATAAACAGTATGGAGTCGGGGCTCTACAGAAGTGCAAAGTTCCAACTCGGGGCAGAAACTAAAGAAGCCAAGTTAATCGCACAGCGCTTTGTTAAGGATTGTCTCTTCTTACAAACAGAGAGGGGGAGTTTCATAGCAAAAGTTGAAGTTCCTCATATGGTCCTTAGGCAAGGAGATCTCTTTGGTGTTGAGCCGCTAGTTTCGACAGAGGTTTGCTCCTCTCTCTTCTCCGCAATCCAGTTTTTGAATGAAAAGGTTCTTGGTGACGACGGGTCCTTTGATGCGCCGGAAATTTTGTCAGATGCGATCACGTTGTTTGACGTTGAGTTGCTTGAGTCGTTGACTAAAGTACTTGTTGGGCCGGAGATGGAAACCATTGAGTTTTCACTTGAGATTGGCTCTCAGATGAGGACGTCGACGACCGGCTGGCTGTCAGAGGAAAGAAAGAACCGACTAAAAGAGTTTCTGGATTTTGTTCGCGACCAACTTCGTGGAGAAGACGACCTTGATGTCTCTGGATCAATTGTTGAACTGCGCTCGCGCGACCCTGAAGGCAATAAAAATTACATCAGAGTTGTGTCGCAATTTCATGGTGACAGGACTTTCATTTCTGCAACGCTTACGAATGAACAGTATCAACGAGCGCTTGACGCTCATCGGAACAAGCGCCTTGTTCGTTTAAGGGGCAATGGAACTCGGCTTAAAACGCAGATACGTCTAACTGAGGTAACTGAATTCTCAATTTGATATGCATTTCCTTTAAATATTGCTCTACAATATTTGTCTCAATTAGCGTTCTGATAGATTTGTCTATCAATGTCCGGCGTATCGCAGGACTGAGTTGAGTTGCACGGCATCTACGGCACGGAGCCCCGCGCCGGCGAGCCGTCGCAAATCTCCGTGCCTACAGTCAAAGGTAATTGAGTGCCTGGTGAGCCCTTGGATCATCTATATAATCGGTTGAATCCAAGGGCATGCCACCTAGAAAATCTTCCAGATCGTATCTGGCTTTTTGGTGGTAAAGGCACATTTAATTCGGGGCCACAACCCTGCGAGTCGCTACGAGAATCCTTCTGGCGGCAATCACTATTGCTTCCGCCATCGGCGAGTCGAACTTGGGCTTCGGACCTTGATATCCCAGAGAATCACCAAGGCTGGTGGGCGTTCTCTGGGTACGACGATCTGCTTACTTTCGAGCGAGACGCCTGTCATCTGGCAAGGGCGATTATTTTATTTCCCGAGTCACCCGGTTCTCTTGCAGAACTGGGAGCGCTCGCTGTTGATGATTCAATCGTGGATCGTCTTCTAGTGATAGTGCAGGGCAAGTTTCTTGAACCCAATTGCCGCGAGTCGTTCTTGAATCTAGGACCGCTCAAGCGCGTCGAGGTCCGACAGCACCGATGTGTAATACACGCCGATACAACTAGAGAATTGGCGAGCGATGATTTCGACACCATCATTGAATTTATTGATGACCGACTTCCAAAAAGTCGGAACTCTGAAAAATTGGATGTCGGAAACCCAAAGCATCAATTGTTGCTGATCGCCGATTTGGTGGATTTATTGCTGATAGCAAGGCCTGCGGAGTTGCGCTCCTCACTTCAATATTTCGGAGTGGAGATATCCTTGCCAGAATTGGAGCGAGCGGCAAAGCTATTGGAGTTTTTCGGTCTGCTTCGTATTGATCACTGGGGAATGGAAATTTTCTTTGTGCGTCGCAAGCCGTTGAGCCGCGCCTGGGTTTCTTACAAGTCCCAGGAGGGACAGCCATCTTTTGACCGTAGCCGATTTAAGGTTGAGCGCCAGACTGCCCTTTCGAAAGATAGGCGACAGCTGGCTGTATTGGAGCGGACGTCATGAGCATTGTTGCCTTGCCTCTGTTTCAACGATTGCTTGCCCACGCGCCGTTCTCAGATCACGAGTTAGTTGTGTTGATAGCCACTGCGCCTTCAAGGTACAAGACTCACTATATCGATAAGCGAGGCGGGAGAGGGCGACGCGAAATCTCTCAACCGACGAAAGAAATCAAGTTCTTGCAGCGAATACTCATCAGCACCGAACTCAAGGAATTGCCTATTCATAATGCAGCTGTTGGATATCGCTCGCACCGTTCAATAGTCGATCACGCGCGACCACATGCCTCTGCTCGTTACCTGCTCAAGCTCGACTTCAAAGACTTCTTTCCCAGCCTGAAGCGCAGTGCATTGGAGCATCGTTTATCGCTGGATACAGAATACTCGGAAACCGAGCGTTGGATACTTTGCAACTTGCTTTGCCGTCGCAAGAAAGCAACAGGAAGTAATCAGCTTTCAATTGGGGCACCTAGTTCTCCGTTGATCTCGAATTTTCTGCTCTTTGAATTCGATGAGAGAATGAGCGAATACTGTAGCGCTAGAGATGTTCGGTACACTAGGTATGCTGATGACCTGGCGTTCTCTACGTCTGTCCCATCGTTACTTGACGAAGTTGAGCTAGAAGTTCGTCGGTTGATTGAAGAGCTTGAGTATCTGGGGCTTTCCCTGAACGATTCGAAAACAGTCAACGTATCGACAAAGCGTCGCCGAACATTGGTTGGACTGACACTTTCTAATGACGGTAAGGCTTCAATAGGGCGAGAGGCAAAGAGAGAGCTCCGCGTAGCACTCTATAGATTAAGCCGAGGCCTCTTATTGCCCCAGGAAGTTTCAAATCTTCGAGGGAAACTTGCTTTTACATACTCAATTGACCCAGAGTTCGTCGATACCCTCTTGAGCCATTACGGGTTTGAGTCGATTGCCAGAGTCGAACATAGTCAAATTGGTTAGCGAAGGTACCTCCTGATTTTGGTTCCCTAACATGGCATCAAACAAACGCCTTCCGTTTTCTAGCAGTGGTGTGGCATTCATGGCGGGAGGTTGCGCTGTCGCTCTACACAGGGAAATTGTTGCAGCGGATGAAGAGCCAGACGGCATTAGTGCTGAGCTTGGTGCATTCCTTCACCTCTATGGTCAGTGCGCGGCCTGCGGTGCCCCTGTCGCCAGAGAGCTTAGTGCGTGTGTATGTGGAAAATATCAAGGCGAGACGCTAGTTCTTGTCGCACGGTTTTCCATTGAGCATTTTTACTCGAAATATCAAGCAATACTTAACCGTGAGAAGAACAGATCCAAAGCTATCTTTCGCAAGCAATGCATCGAGGAAAACGGCGGAACTTATACCAAACAGGACATTGCGAAGCTCTTCGAGATACAAAGGGGGCTTTGCTATTACTGCGGTTCTGGCCTCGGAGATTCATTGACAGCGGCTGTCTATGATGTCGATCACTACAGGTCGATATATCAGGGGGGAAAGAACGATATCTACAATCTGGTTCTTGCTTGCCCAAAATGTAATAGAACAAAGAACCATGCTGACGGTGATTGGTTCAGTCGCAAGATAATGAGGCAGCGTACTCCCGAAGCTGCTGAGGCCCTTAGGAAAATTCGGAAGGACTTGAAGGCTTATCTGAAAGCGAGAGGGACGCAGTCGAGCAATTCATAGTCTCAAGCAGCATTTCAACCTTCACTGACCGCTGCCGATCATCCAGCCGGTGCAATCCCAATAGCAGCAGCGCAATCCTGTCATCCTCGCAGTAGAGGTACGACAGCGGAACAATCAGTGCATCCGCAATCAGCCTGATCGTTGGCAACGGAGCCTCGTGAACGCCAAGTTCATAGCGGCTAATCCTTGCCCTTGCGCTGGATTCATCAATCCCAATCGCAACACCCAGTTTCTCCTGTGACCAACCCAATGCCTCACGTAACGCTCGAATTCGGCGTCCTGTGATGTTCTGAGTTGAGGGCTGCTTGGCACGAGACATGTTGCGAGTCTCGTGACAAAGCTCACGTGCGTCGTCACGTTAATCGTTACAATATTCGGAAAACATAATCTTCCCTTGGAGATAATAATGACAAGCAGAAATATCCTAATTACGCTGTTCGCACTCACCCTCTTCGGTTGTGCATCGTCCGGCAGTAGCACTGGTGGGGAGTCGGCCACACGCAAGATGCATTACCTAGAATGTCTCCAGCAGAAAGCCGAGATGGCAGACGGTTATCGCCCTATCGCTCGTGTGGTGGAGGTTAATACTGGCAGCAATGAATTTAAGACCACCCGCATATGTACAAAGGATGGTAGTGTTCTCATCACCTGCAGCAGGCCCGATAACCAAATGATAGTTACCAAATCCAGAACCAAGTGCTGAGGTTACATTCGGTAAATACCGAGGATAGCTCGGTAGCCACCATGCGCGTCCAACTGGGCTTGCGGCCTGTAAGCCACGGTAAATCTTGTGCGTCAGCGCTCAAGATCAAGTGAGTCTCTGTGGATTTTGCATAAGCCGGTTTTTCAACTTTGCCGTCCGCGCACGATAGAAAAATGCATAAACCATCTTTTGTCACTATTGCACTCATAGCATTCACATTTCTGGCCGGATGTGCGGGGCATTCGACTCAAATGCTGGGTAGTATCGATGCCTCTGACAACACAGTTGCCGCTCCCGCTGGCACGAAAGGGATTGTTGGTCCAGTAAAACGAATTCTCTACGAAGAAGGTTGGAAGGTAGATGAATTTGATCAGGTCAAATCTCGATACAAACTGCACTTCAACACCGTTCGGACCCAACTGCTCTGCTTAAATGAGTGGTCAGAAATTAGCTACGAACTCTATTTTGTAGACAACACAGATGGGAAACCAGTTTTTGTAATTTCGGGGGATAGCTGCGATAGCTTTTCGGATGTAGCCACCGCATTCCGGGCCGCACTCAATAACGCAAAGCGCTAATACTTGGCGCATGCTCGTTGAAGTTGTTGAGGGGCGACATCGAGGGTGTATGTCGCCCTCAGTGGGGGGATTCAGACATTTCTTGCCACCTCCTTGCCGGAACGTGAGTCTTCACTATTAGTCCTCTGCGCCTATTAACGCTTGCAACTGCTTCAAGAGAGCGTTTTACGACGACATACAACTCATGGAACTCAAAATGAATAAATTTCACAGGTGTATTTTTGTTCTTGGCTGCTTAGCAATGATTGCCGGATGTGCTCAAGTTCCAATGGCACCAGAGCCTGCGGATATCGAAGCGAAGAAATTTTCGCCGCCAGCGGGCAAGGGTTCGTTATACATCCATCGCCACGAAACGCTGGGGGGTTCCGTTGCAATTCCGGTTTTTGTAAATGGGATCAACGTAGGCCAAACTGCTGCACACACCTACATATTATTGAATCTTGTACCGGGCAGTTACACAGTCGAGTCTAACGCTCCTGAAAACACTGCAAGGCTAAACATCAAAATCAAGCAAGGCGAAAACACATTTATTTGGCATGAGCCAAAAATGGCAATATTGAGAGGGTTTCGCGTTGGGCTTACGCTTTCCGATCAGGAGGAAGGAAAGAGAGCGGTATTAGACTCGAAAAGAATCGCAATGTCAGAATTCGAGCCACGAATATTGCCTCTCGACGCCAACCCAGCATCCCAAACGGACCTTTCAGCCTCCCGACTGCGCGAAATTACCAAACTTAGATCGGAAGGAATAATTTCCGAACAAGAGTTTCAAGATAAACGCAAAGAACTCATGGAGAAGCTTTAATAGCAACAGCATATTCTCGACGCAGTAGTCGCGAGAAATCACTGCTAGGACTCCACCCTAGGCCCCGTTCATACATTCGATGTGCGGGGCTTTTTGTCGACCGAAATTGAGGCCACATGACTAAATCCCGAAGCAACTCCTATCAGCGCACCGCAAAAAACTTTGTATCGGGCGCTAGCAAGATATATCACCACGCCGATCGTGCTGCCAGCAGCCTAGGCAGGTGGGCAACTACTGACCATTCCGGCTTCAGCCAGTCCATGCTGAATATGCCTCCGATGAAATTCATTGAGGGTTGTCGATACATCCTTGTTCATTTCGCCATCGCCGTGGCAGGTGCAGTGCTATACGGCCTGATGATCTTCATTCTGATCGCCATCGGCATCCCGGCTCTACTTAGCGCACTCTTTTTATAATCTGCCATGCCTCCTTTTGGCCTTTGGTGTTATCCAAACGACTCATCGAAAATCACAGAACTGAAGATTATGAAAAACACCATATTCATTGCGCTGATCGCTGCGGTAGTTACAGGCTGCACCGGCGTTGGCTCAGTTAAAACCGGGCACATAGACGCAAGTCAGAAGACCGTCTATATCCAACCCGGCGGACTGAGAGTTCTCCAGCCAATCAAAGATACGTTCGCCGCTGAAGGATGGAAAATTGACGAGTTGAATCAGGAAAATTCACGCTACCTCGTACACACCAACATTCGGACCATCGAACTATTCTGCATAAACCAATGGAGTGAAATCGAGATCGAGCTCTTGCTCATGGACCGGAAAACAAAATCTTCCGTGTTTTCGATAACGAGCAGGACATGCGATAGCTACTCGAACTTCACTGACGAACTTCGGAAAATGCTCAGGAATTAGGCTACAAAACCGCGACCAGTAATTCACCCACTGAACGCCCCCTGGAGAAATCCTCGGGGCGTTTACTTTTACACCTCCACGAAAGGAGCGTTCATGTTCTGGCCATTCCTCGCAGCAACCACCGTCGGCTTTGGCTTCTTCAAGCTCGGCGCCCTATCTGTCTGGGTTGCTGTACTAACCATCGTCATCCAAATTCTGATCATTGCCTTGATCGGCCTTGCTGCATTCACCATCTGGCAGCGCTATCGAGTCCCGAAGCAGTAGCACCATCGCAAATCGGCAGCCCCTAACCCCATTTCGAAGAAGAGCCTTCGGCGACGCTATGGGCTCAATAATCTGAAAGCGTCGTAACCCTCTGAAAGCCCCCTTGGCCGCCTTGGTCATTGGGGCTTTCGCCTTTTCTGTCACTGATAAGGAGTTGCAAATGTTTGTCACGAATCAGCCGTATCCCTTCAACACCGCACATAGGGAAAGCCGTCGCCCCCGACTGCCCAAGTACAACCGCACCAAGCCATATGTGGAGAGTACCAATGATCACCATCCGTAACCCATCAGACTTGCCCCGTATCGCCAACCCAGCCATCCGGCAACTGGTGGCACTTAGGCTCCAGCAATTGATCCCGAATGCTACCCCTGCCACCCCCTGCGAATTCATCGTGGTGGAGGGAGGGGAGGCAGTTTCAGAAATTGAGCAAGCCGCAGGACTCCCCATCCTGACCGGCCTGTTCGATAACCTTCCCTTTGAGCACCCCGACTTTTATCCCTGCACTGAAATCTTGGAGGAACACAGAAATGAACACACCAGCATCTTTGAGATGGTCTTCATCAGCAATGACGATGGGGCTACTACCGCGATCTTTGTGCCGGACCAAGAAGGCATCGCCCCCGACCTGCTGGCTATGTGTCGATCATTCGCCACGCCGGCAGTAAGTGCGCCATGACCCACCGAAGATCAATTCATCCACCCCAAGGGCCATCCATGTGATGGCTCTTTTCATTTGGAGAGCCTTATGCCTGACACACCGTACCACCCGATCGTGGCCGAACTACTGTCCTGCCTCGATGTACGCCTGCGTGAGCAGTTCGAGGAGCGCGCAGGAATTTTGGAGTTCGATGCTGGGTTGGAGCGTCCGCTTGCCGAAGCGCTGGCGTTGCTGGAAATCATCCACCTGCATGGCTGGCCGCCAAAGGAGTCTGCGCAAATCTGAGCATCTTATATGATATGGACATAATAAAATGTGAAAGGAAGTTGTATGACCAAGAAATCAGCAGTACCGGAAGCGGCAATCCGCATCCTCAATTTAAGAACTTGCAGCACGTTATCAGGCCGCTCCACGTTGACGTACCAAGTGGGTTGCAATGCCGAGTCTGAGGTGTACATCCGTGTCACCCAGAACAGCGGCAACGGCCAGTTCAATTCAGATTGGATCCCGCTGGCGACCATCGACAAATTGCTCACGGCGCATCCTGCCGACAAGCCGATGACCTCACGGGTAATGCAGCCTGTGTTCCGTAGCAAGTCAGCCAATAGTCCGGCATTTCTGTTCGCTTGCCTCTTGGCTGAGGGGCTGGTCAAGGCTGGCGTTGAGAAGGATAGCGTCTATCTGCTCGGGGATATCGAGACTTTCAAGCGAGCCATGTCTGCCTTGACCGCTGCCGGCACTGACCTCAACACGGCTCCCGATACACCACGTCAGCGAAAGTCCAAGGAGCACAAATGACTGTTGGGCTCACCGCCCCTTTGATCACTGCCGCAATCTTGGGTATGTGCTTCGGACAAACACGTTGGTTGGGCATTTCGGCCACGGCGCTACTGACTCTTCATCACCCTTGGCTTGTCATCGTGGTGATCACAATCACTGCGGCCATGTTCTACGTTCTGAAACTTCGCAAGTAACTTTTACAGGAGCAATATCATGTACGACATTTGCATCATCAATGCCATCGACACCATCGCCAATTGGGAGCAGGACACTGCATTTTCCTGTGTTCATTCGCTGGCAGCGCTTCGGTATCCAGACTGACCGGCATTATCCTCGCTCGGCCATTCTCAAGGCCGACATAGCAGCCCCGCCTGAGACTGATGCAGGCAATTTCCCCAAGCTGCCTCCCCTCCCCACCCTGTCGCTCAAGTTCCAAGTTCCACCCTGAGGCTGTCCGGCATCGCCCGGAGGTATGCGTTCGCACTGGATCGCCGCTGGGGTGGGGAGGGGGAGCAGTTCGGCCTAATCCAATCGTGGCAGCTATATAAAGCATGCATGACCTTGGACAACAGCTCAACTAGCTAGCGATTGGATTCCATGGCGAAGGGCAGTACATACCTTTGCTTGTTAGGAGCCATTAAATAGGCAATTTTTCCTAATGCGGCCAATCGATCAAAACCAGTATGTGTACCCGTTTAGTTAACCTCTAACAAGAGGGTGTCATCCACAAGGATGCCGAACAACCAACTTAAGGCGTATGCATGAGCAATTCAAAAATTCCCATCGGAAATAGCATTGATCCAAGCAAGATCAAACTATTCACTATGGAGCGGCCTTCCACTCTGGTCGAGATGCAGTCAAAGATAACGTCACAGAATGCATTTTCCTGCGCCGTTGGAAAAGCAACTCAAGTTGCACCGCACAATGTAGAAAATGATCCTACTGAAGCACCACTCGTCTATCTCGATCGTGCAGCACCGCTAGATCGAAGTTCATTCCCGAACCAGCCACTCAAGAAAGACAAGCCTCCCAAGGCAACAATACCGAATATTCATCATCTGCTTAAAAGCTACAAGATTCCCATCAGTTACGACGTGATTAATAAGAAGCTGAAGATAGTCCTACCAAACTATGCGGGGAGCAGTGAAAACGCCAGCAACGTAGCGCTAACACAAATTCTCAGCTTGGCGGCGATGAACGGAATGGGTCCTGGAGCAATCCCGGCCATCCTTGAAGTCCTTGGCGACCGAAATCCGTATAACCCTGTGGCTGACTGGATCACGAGTAAGCCGTGGGACGGCATTGATCGCCTACAGGCCCTCTACGACACTTTGGTCGAAAGTGAAGACTATCCGAAGCCGCTAAAAGAAGTATTGATGCAACGTTGGATGATCAGCGGCGTGGCAGCAGCCTTGATGCCGCAAGGGTTCTACTGCCGAGGCATTCTTACTCTGCAAGGCCCCCAGTCGATAGGCAAGACGAGTTGGATTCGCGCGTTGATCTCGGACCCGGTGCTGCGCGAGCGCGTTCTCAAGCTGGATCATCACCTCGACGCATCAAACAAGGATTCGCTGATCACCGCAGTCACACACTGGATTGTCGAAATTGGCGAACTGGATAGCAGCCTGAAAAAGGATGTGGCTCGCCTCAAGGGCTTCATTACCAGCGACCGGGACAAGCTGCGCCGCCCTTACGCTCGGTCTGACTCCGAATACCAGCGCCGCACGGTGTTCTGCGCCAGCGTTAACGACCACGCGTTTCTAGTGGACGCCACCGGCAATACCCGGTTCTGGACCATTCCGGTCACCAGCATCAACTACGCTCACGATAGCGATATGCAGCAAGTCTGGGCTCAAGTTGCGGTGTTGTTCCAGAACGGTGAAACGTGGTGGCTGGACCCAAATGAGGAAAGGTTACTTGAACGCTACAACAATGATCATCGTGCTATCAGCGTCATCCGTGAGCAGATTCTGGCTAACGTCGATCTTGATCGCGCCCAAGCTTCGAACTTGAAGGCGTTCAGCGCGACCGAGATGCTAAAGCAGATTGGCAATGATCGCCCAAGCAACCCGCAGTGCAAAGAATGCGCAGGCATCCTCCGGGAGTTGTTTGGCCAGCCCAAGAAGATACAGGGCACCTACAAGTGGCGAATTCCGATCAGGGCCGGCCAGTTTGACAAGCTGCTGCCGGACCCTATTGACGACGATGATAAATACTAACTGACCTCAGCAAGCGCCAAGTCTCCCTCCACCAGCCCCCTGGTCATGTCATGGGGTGGGAGGGGGAGCAAATTTTCAAAAACTCTCAAACTAGCGGAGGCTAAATTGAACACCGCGAATGACATTAACTTTATTGAGCATGGCGGAATACATGGCAAGCAACTCGGCATATACATGCCAGGGGCCTACTGGGTTCCAAAAGACGAGGTGCTGCTATCTTGGGAAATCGCGAACGCAACCCTGCACGAGATCGACTGGACTAAAAGGGTATGCACTGAAACGATCCTGACTCCGGAGATCTGGCGCCAGTTCGCCGCGTCGATGAAATATCGCCTTGGCCGCTGCCTAAAATTCTTCAGTGACCAAGAGTTGCTGCCAATCGATGTCGCCAACCCCGGCAAGAAAGGTAAGCGTTTCTACAAGAAGAAAGGGGAGTAGCACCCAACAGGCGGATGGAGGCAGAAGACAGAAGTCTCCTGCCCCTCCCCCCACCGTTTGTGGCGCGCCATCTCCGGACCACCGCCACTGGGTCGCTGCGCAACGCCAGAACGCCCCACCGTCGCACGCAGGCTACC